>Ga0255052_10000018_pt1 | contig 118118 bp, 100 predicted proteins | sample JV7_2_21_MG_FD_188632 | JGI IMG/M metagenome (GOLD analysis project Ga0255052, IMG submission 188632) | Seawater microbial communities from Jervis Inlet, British Columbia, Canada - JV7_2_21 | ecosystem: Environmental > Aquatic > Marine > Inlet | place: Canada: British Columbia | collected...
TGATTGCCTTTATCTATGGCCCGGTAATATCGGTGTCTGATTATTTCACGGCTGCGCCGGGCATGGCACACTGCTTTGCCTCCCCAAGGAAATATTGTGACTGATACCGTTGCCGAAATATCGAAGATCGTCGGAGCCGACCGTCTGCTGATGGGTGATGCTGTTGCCGGGCGGGCAACAAGCTACTGGAACAGTGCGCCGATGCAGGCCGCAGCGATCGCGCTTCCTCGCAGCACCGAGGAAGTCTCTGCAATTCTGAAGTGCTGCCACGAACACGATCAGACCGTCGTCACTCAGGGCGGGCTTACTAACTGTGTTACTGCGGCAGAGCCAGAAGTGGACGACATCGTGATATCGCTCGAGAAGATGAATCAGGTTGTCGAGATCGACAAGGTGGGTGGCACGGCCGTTGTAGAGGCCGGTGCCATATTGCAAAACGTGCAGGAAGTCGTCGCTCAAGAGGGCCTGCGCTTTCCTCTCGATCTCGGCGCACGTGGCAGTTGCACCATCGGTGGAAACGTAGCCACTAACGCCGGCGGCATGAACGTATTGCGCTTCGGCATGATGCGCAATCTTGTCCTCGGTCTTGAGGCTGTGCTCGCGGACGGTACCGTTATCTCGTCGATGAATCGCATGATGAAAAACAACGCGGGCTACGACGTAAAACAACTTTTTATTGGCACGGAAGGCACGCTCGGCATCGTGACGCGTGTCGTACTGCGCTTGTTTCCGCAACCGGCGAGTCAGCAAAATGCGCTCGTCGCAATGGAGAGCTTCGACAGCGTTGCGACTTTTCTATCGCGTTTGCAACAACAGCTCGCCGATTCGCTGAGTGCATTCGAGATCATGTGGGGCGACTACTACGCAGCGGTGACAGTGGACGGAGGTCACCGCGCGCCCTTGTCGCGAGATTATCCGTTCTACGTAATATTCGAGTCCGAGGGTACCGATCCCGAGGCAGACGCAAAACGATTCGAGACTGTCCTTGAGCTGGCACTCGGCGACGGCCTCATTCTCGACGCCGTGATACCTAAGTCCGATGCCGAGAGTAGAGACATCTGGAATATTCGCGAGGAGTTTGACGCAATCCTCGAGCCCGAGCCTGTGTATCTCTACGACGTCAGCTTGCCGGTTCGCGATATGGCGGATTACGTTGCGAGGGTGAAAGCAAGCGTCACAAGGCGCTGGCCGGCTGGTCAGTGCTATACGATTGGCCATGTGGCGGACGGCAACCTGCACTTCTTCATCGCGCCTCACGAGACCGGCGACTTTCATCATGAGAGTGACGAGTGCGTGTATGAACCTCTGGTCGATGTGGGAGGCTCGGTATCCGCCGAGCACGGCATTGGTACGGATAAAATGAAGTGGTTGCCGCACAGTCGGAGTGCAGCTGAAATCAAACTGATGCATACCTTAAAGACAACACTCGATCCGAAAAACCTGTTAAACAGGGGCAGAGTATTAGGAGATCCACTGTGAAAAGATCCATCGTCGCGATTGCGCTGGCGCCGGCCCGCATTTTCGGTGTTGCCGACAGCGTTTAGAAATTAGGAGGTAGAGTTGGCGATGAACACTCGCGGCCGTTCCTGGTCCTCAGGCCTGACCTTCATTCTGGCAGCTGTCGGTGCCGCTGTTGGTCTGGGCAATATCTGGAAGTTTCCGTATGTCGCCGGTGTGAGTGGCGGCGGTGCATTTGTCCTCATCTATCTCGCCTGTGTCATCTTCGTGGCGATACCGGTTCTGATTGGCGAACTCCTGATCGGGCGATGTGGCAACGGTAGCCCTCCGGTGGCGATGCGAAAGGTTGCCGAGGACGCCGGCCGTTCGCGTCATTGGTCCATCGTCGGCTTCATGGGCATGATCGCCGGCTACCTTATCGCGACTTACTACAGCGTTATAGCCGGCTGGACACTCATTTATATATTCAAAGCGGCAAACGGCTTTGGTGGTGCGGGCGTCACTGATGTTGCTCAGCAATTTGAGGACCTCAAGGCCAGCCCCGGTGCGATGACGATCTGGCACACCGTGTTCATGGGTTTCGCGCTCGTCATCGTCGGTCGCGGGCTGCGTGGCGGCATCGAGCGCGTCGTTAAATTGTTGATGCCGGCGCTGTTTGTCATGCTCCTTGTCATGATCAGCTATGCGGCTGTTGCCGGTGATTTCAAAGCGGGCGTGCAGTTCTTGTTCAGCGTCGACTTCAGCAAGATAACGGGTGAAGTTGTCCTGGCCGCCATCGGCCAGGCGTTCTTTTCGATCAGCGTCGCGATGGGTCTCATGATGGTTTACGGCGCCTACGTGCCCAGGGACGTGTCGCTGACACGATCGGCAGTCATCATTGCGGGCGCCGATACGCTGATTGCCTTGCTCGCTGGTCTGATGATCTTCCCGATCGTATTCGCGAACGGTCTCGATCCGGCTGAAGGTCCGGGCCTGATATTCAAGACTTTGCCGACGGCGTTTGTCGGCATGCCGGGTGGTGCGGTTTTCGGCGCATTATTCTTTCTGTTACTGGCATTTGCCGCGATCACATCAATCATCGCAGTCATTGAGCCGATCATCGCTTATGCCGAGGACCGCTGGCACATGCGACGCAAGGTCGGCTGCGCCGTATTCGGCTCACTCGGCTGGCTTATAGGTGTTGCGACCGTGTTGTCATTCAGCACCTGGAAAGACGTCACGCCACTTGGCATGTTTGATGCATTTGCTGGCAAGACGATCTTCGACTTGATCGACTACTTCACGGCCAACGTGATGATGCCGCTCGGCGCCATCCTGATTGCGCTATTCGTTGGCTGGCGCATGAAACCGGAACTCATCGACAACGAGCTTAGCTTCGGAAGTGCAGCGATGTTCAAGGCCTGGCTTTGGACGATACGGGTTGTGGCCCCGCTCGCGATTCTCGGGATACTAATCAGCGGACTGCGATAGCGGCTGCAGCCCAAAAACCTGATGCTATAGTAATAGTGTTAGTTTTACGAAGTGGTCAACAATTCGACGGGGGATACAGCCATGCGAACGCACAAGACTTCGGTATTTATCGGCCTTATGTCTGTCGCGGCGCTTGCGTTGCCGACCTCCAGCCATGCCGATGCGCTATTTGGCAACGACCTGGCCGGCGATCGCAAGCTGCCGCGCACATGGGGCATCGGCATTGACTACTTCGGCATGAGTCAGCCTTATCAACTGGACGGCCTGACCCTCGCGCTGCCTCAGTTGGAGGACCTTATCCCCGATCCAGGTATTCTGCCGATCGAGAACGAGATCCGACACACGGATATCAAGATCGATGTCTGGGTCACACCGTTTCTGAACGTCTTTGGCATCTACGGCAGGATCGATGGCGACACGGACATTAATCTCGGTGTGCTCGGCCTGCCGCTGCCCCCCGCGACCAATACCTTGACCATTGATTACGACGGCGATGTTTATGGCGCCGGTGTCGTGCTCGCTGTCGGTGGGGACCGCTGGTTTGCATCGGTGACGGGAACGGTCACTAATTCGAACCTTGATGGAGATTTCAAGTCATCAGTCGATGCGACGATGATTCAGCCTCGAGTCGGCTTGCGATTCGGAGACCACACCGAGATTTGGGTCGGCGGCTATATCCTCGATGCCGAGGAAAAGCATAGCGGCACGATCAGCCTGGACCTGGGGCCGTTCGTTCCGATACCGGCGGACGATGTCGATTTTGCCGTTGATCTGTCGCAGCAGGAGGATTTCAATTGGAGTATCGGCACACACATGATGTTGTCTGACGCGTGGGAGGCGACAGTCGAGGTCGGTGCCGGTGATCGAACCACAGTACTTGCCAGTTTTACGTATCGGTTTGAATGACGCAGTTCGAAAACTAATTCTGCAACTGACGGCGACCGCATTCACGGTTAGTTTGCCGGCCATTACGCTCGGCTACGAAACAGACCAATTCTCGAACCGGGACCAGCCGATCGCAGACTCGACCGAGGTACTTAATCGCGAGGTCAACCTTGCGATCGAGGAAGTCGTGGCCAACTGGCAGTCTGGCCACGATGAAATGGCCTTCGTCGATGCGATCTACCACAGGATTGGTGGACTTCATTGGGTTGATCGGCTCGAGCGTTGGGCCATAGAGTCGCCCGAAGTCGAGAAGTTGGACAACAGCCGCTACGACAGCGTGTTCTCGGGCCAGCCGATCTGGGCTGTTCGTGTCATCTCGGTACTCGGCGTTGGCAAGACGATTCGTCTCAATGACCAACTCGTCGGCTCGGACAAGATCGGACACTTTATCTCCCAGGGCAGAAAGTTCTACCGGCGATACGTCCGTTCGGGATCGGAAGAAGAAGCGGCGAAACAGTCGGCCTATACGGAGCGCGCGATTTTCGGTCGACTGACAACAGGCTCTTACTCGAACGCCGATCTGGTCGCGAATTACGAAGGGCATCGCTTTTATCGCAGCCTGTTCGAGGACGGCATCATAGACGGCAAAACAGCGATTCTTCACTGGGAAGACGACCGCTGGACCATACAACGTGAATACGACTGGGCCGATCACGTTAATGCGTACTGGGATGAGGCGCTCAACATCAACCATTTCGATCCGTGGTTATACAAACATATGCACGAGGTGCTTGTCGCCATGTGTCCGCAGTATTGGGAACAGCCAGCGCTACATCAGGTCCCGGATGAAGAATTGCTCAAGGCTCGCTACAGCCACCTGCAATTGCGCGACACATCCGAGCTACGACTCGACGTTCTTTGTCCGGTGCAGTTGTTCCTCGATGAACAGGAAGACAGCGTGACTACGGCAGGAAAATCGTCGCGGGGTGTTCAAGCATCTCCTTGATGCGTTGAATCATTGCTGCCGCATCGTAACCGTCGACAAAACGATGATCGAACGACGATGACAGGTTCATCATCAGGCGTACGGCTACCTGGCTATTGATCACGACAGGCCGTTCCACCGCACGATTAACGGCGATAATGCCGACCTCGGGCTGGTTGATGACCGGCGTCGATACGACACCGCCAAGCTTTCCCAGGCTCGTGATCGTAATCGTGGAACCTGAGAGCTCATTCTTTTTGATGCTGTTGTTTCTCGCCTCTTCAGATACGCGGCGAATCTCGTGACCAAGGGCTTCTACCGAGAGTGACTCAGCGTGGTGAACAACAGGGACCTTCAGGCCGTCAGGCGTCTGCGTAGCGATGCCAAGGTGCACAGGTCTGTGCTGCAGCAGAACATTATGTTCTTTGTCGTAGGTTGTATTGCACTGTGGAAACTCTTCCAGCGCGCGAATTAGTGCCAGACCGAGAAACGGCAACAGCGTCAGGCGCTCTGACTTATCAGCAATCTTACCGTTCAGGTGGTTGCGCAGTGCCTCGAGTTCAGTGACGTCGATTTCTTCGACATAAGTAAAGTGTGGTATCTCGCGGCCTGCCGTGGCCATACGCTCGGCGATGATGCGTCGCAGGCCAATGACTCTGATTTCTTTCGCCGCACCGGTGTGAGCGGCTAGCGTTCGAGCGGCTGTCGTGGGAGCGGCTGTCGCGGGAGCGGCTTCAGCCGCGACGTCCACAAACTGTTCGAAGTCCTGGCGTGTCACCCGTCCACCTGGCCCGGTTCCGGAAATCTTCGCGAGATCGATGCCCGCTTCCTTTGCCATACGCCGCACCGCTGGTGAGGTCATGACCCGGGCGCGGTCGGCCGGGGCTGTCTGTGGTGGGGGAGCAGCGGTTGTGGGAGCGGCCGTTGTGGGCGCGGCTATTGTGGGAGCGGCCGTTGTGGGAGCGGCGGTTGTGGGAGCGGCGGTTGTGGGCGCGGCGGTTGTGGGAGCGGCTTCAGCCGCGACAGCAGAATCTGCTGCAACCGCAGACCCGTCCACATCGAAAACCACGAGCGCCGCGCCGACGGCGACGACGTCACCAGGCTCACCGGCAAGCTTGAGCACTTTTCCGGATATGGGTGACGAGAGTTCGACGGCCGCCTTGTCAGTCATCATCGTACCGACGACATCCTCTTCGGCAACCTGGTCACCGACCTTGATAAACCACTCACCGATTTCAGATTCGACGGTGCCTTCACCGAGGTCTGGTAACTTGAACGTGTACTCGCTCATTCGACCTCCATCATGCTGCGAATTCCTGCAATCATGCGTTTTTTGCCGGGAAAATACTGCCACTCGAATGCGTGCGGATAAGGTGTATCCCAACCTGCGATGCGGCCGATCGGCGCTTCGAGGTTAAAGAAGCAGTCTTTCTGAATTCTGGCCGCAAGCTCCGCACCGAAACCTCCGAATCGCGTCGCCTCATGGGCGATCATGCAGCGACCGGTCTTATTGACCGACTCGGCAAGCGTCTCGGCGTCCAGCGGGGAGATCGTTCGTAGATCGACGATTTCAGCATCCACACCGGTTTCTTTGGCTGCTGCCTGCGCAACATGCACGAGCGTGCCGTAGGTAATGATTGTCAGCTCTTCGCCGGATTGCACGACCTCCGCTTCGCCCAGCGGTACAGTGTAATGGCCGTCCGGCACCTCGCCTCTCGGGTGTGAGCTCCACGATACGGCCGGTCTTTCAGGATCCCCGTCGAACGGACCGTTGTAGATGCGCTTGGGCTCGAAAAAGATAACCGGATCATCAGTCTCAATCGAACTGATCAATAAACCCTTGGCGTCGTAAGGGTTCGACGGCATGACAGTTTTGATGCCGCTGACGTGCGCGAAAATCGCTTCGGGGCTTTGCGAATGAGTTTGGCCGCCACGAATGCCGCCACCACACGGTGTACGGATCGTAACTGGCGAAAAGAACTCACCACAGGAGCGATAACGCAGGCGTGCGAGCTCGCTGGCTATCTGATCGAAGCCAGGATAGATGTAATCGGCGAACTGAATCTCCGGGACTGGCCGCAAGCCGTTAACGCCCATGCCGATCGCTGCGGCGATGATGCCGCCTTCAGCAATTGGCGCATCAATTACGCGATGCTCACCGTACTTGCGTTGCAGGCCATCCGTGCAGCGGAACACTCCGCCGAAGTAGCCAACGTCTTGGCCCAAAAGGACAACGTTGGGATCCTTGTCCATCATGACGTCGAGTCCCGATCGAATAGCTTCGATCATGTTCATCTGCGTCATTAGGAACCCTCCACTTCGATCATGCGCCTGCGCTGCGACTCGAGGTGCTGCGGTGTTTCGGCATACACGTCGTCGAACATCGTCGACGGATCCAGGAAAGGACCTTCAGTCATCGTGCCGTACTGTTGTGCCTCCTTCCACGCGGCGAGCACTTCGGCTTTGAGCTCTTCTTCGAGTTCCTCGTGCTTCTCGTCTGACCAGTGGCCCGTGGTTATCAGGTGCTGCTTCAGACGTTCGATCGGGTCTCCCAGGGGGAATGATGCCCATTCGTCTTTCGGCCGGTATTTCGATGGATCGTCACTCGTCGAATGCGCGCCGCCGCGGTAGGTGACGAGTTCGATGATTGTTGGCCCGCCACCGCGGCGCGCACGATCCGCGGCCCAAAGCGTCGTCGCATAGACAGCGAGTGGGTCGTTGCCATCGACCCGAATGCCGGGGATGCCGAAGCCGAGACCGCGTACCGCGAATGGGCGTCGCTCTCCACCTGCAAATCCCTGAAACGTCGAGATCGCCCATTGGTTGTTGACGATATTCATGATGACCGGCGCCTGGTAGACCGCGGCGAAGGTAATCGCATGGTGGAAATCGGCCTCGGCCGTCGCGCCGTCGCCGACCCAGGTCGCTGCGATGTGATCCTCACCCTTGATCGCCGAGGCCATGGCCCAGCCGACGGCGTGCGGATATTGTGTGCCGAGGTTGCCTGAAATCGAGAACATGTTTGCTTCGGCGCTGTGATACATGATCGGCAACTGGCGGCCTTTACACATATCACGCGTGTTGGAGAGGCACTGGCACATCATGTCGACAAGCTTCAGGCCGCGGTACATGTACAGGCCCTGGTTACGATATGACGGGAAACACATATCGCCAGGCCTGAGCGCCATGCCCTGCGCAATCGATACTGCCTCCTCTCCGAGCGATTCCATGTAGAACGATATTCTTCCCTGGCGCTGAATCTGCCACATGCGTTGATCGAATACGCGGTTCAACAGCATCCATCTGAGCGCGATCTGTAATTTGCCCGGGTCGAGGTCCGGGATCCATGGGCCTTTCGCCTGATGATCGTCATCAAGTACGCGCACCAACCCCGAGCTCAGGTATTCGATATCCCGTGTGCGTGAGTCAATCGATGGCTTGTCGACGCTGCCGGCAGGTGCCAGGTTGAGATAACTGAAGTCAGGTTTGTCGCCGGGCCGAGCTGTTGGCCGCGGAATGTGCAGTCGCGATTTCTTGTTCATGCGATTCGCCGTGTTTTGTTCGGGCTAGCTTGTGTTGCAACTGATTTGCCGTCCGTTACGATACGTCGCGCAAGTTCGTCAGCCACATCGTTGGTCGGCTGACCCGACTCTTGTGCTGCATTGAAGATGGCCCGCATCCGCTCAGGAATGCGATTCACTTCGGCGCGCACCTCGTCCTCACAACTTTGTCCAAGGAACTCACGTGCAACACTGATTATACCGCCGGCATTGACCACGTAGTCGGGCGCATAGAGAATTCTGCGCTCCGCGAGACGCATCCCGTCTTCTGTCGTGGCGAGCTGGTTATTCGCAGCGCCGGCTATGACGCTTGCCCGCAGCTTCGGAATCGTTACTGATGTCAGAATATTGCCCAACGCGCAGGGTGCGAGAACATCGACGTCGGCATATAGCACATCTGTTGGCGAGATTTCCGACACGGGCATTTCGTCTTTGACTTGCTGCAGGTTGTCGCCATTAACGTCGGCGACGACCAGTTTCGCGCCAGCTTCGTGCAACAGGCGGCAAAGGTGTAGCCCGACGTGACCAACTCCCTGCACAGCCACGCTGAGATCCTTGACAGAACCAACACCGAGTTTCGCCTCAACCGCGGCCTCGATTCCCAGGAAAACACCAAGCGCGGTCCATGGCGAAGGGTCGCCGCCAGCGCTGTCGCCGCTTTGCGGCAGACCGGAGACAAACTGCGTTTCCTGTTGAACCTCGCGCATGTCTTCGACGCTTACGCCGACATCTTCGGCCGTGATGTAGCGGCCATTCAACGACTCGACTTCGCGACCGAAAGCGCGAAACATCCGGGCTGATTTGGGCGCCAGATCGTTTGCAAGGATCACTGCCTTGCCGCCGCCAAAGGGCAGGCCGGCGATAGCGTTCTTGTAAGTCATGCCGCGCGACAGACGAAGCGCATCGGTCAATGCATTTTCGTCGCTTGCGTATTGCCAGCGCCGGCAGCCGCCGGCTGCCGGACCAAGGGCGGTCGAGTGAATCGCAATGATCGCCATAAGCCCTGCGTCCGGGTCCTGAACATAGTGCAGCGACTCATGCTCGTCGAATTCGGGGTGGTCGAAAACGGCCATGACGGTGGCTCCGCGCGGGACAGGTGGGGACTCCAATATATACCCCTAAAACCGCACAAGTCTTGCAAATTCATTTGCCAAAACAGGAAAAGAAGCATAATTTATGCGAAATCATTACGATTAGAGCATAAATAATGCAGACCGTGGACCTCGATCAGACGGACCGCCGGATTCTCGGCTGGCTGCAAAAAGAACCCGGCATTAACGCCGCCGAACTTGGCGAGAAGATTGGCCTTTCGCAGTCAGCGGTCTGGCGCCGCATACAGAGCTTGCGCGACGAAGGAGTGATCAAAGATCAGCCGGTCAAACTCGACCGGGAGAAGGTCGGACTCAACACAATGGTGTTTGCACACGTCAAGCTGACTTCGCACGGGCGCAGCAATCTGGCTGAGTTCTCAGAGGCCGTGAGCCAATATCCTGAGGTGCTCGACTGCTACGTGTTGCTGGGCAACGTCGACTTTCTGCTACGCATCGTCACTGAAGATATCAAGGCGTACGAGCGGTTCTTCTTCGAAAAGCTGTCGCAGCTTCCCGGCATTCAAGAGGTCAATTCGAGCATCGTACTCTCCGACATCAAACACACGACCGTGTTACCGATTTAGCTGTAGGAGCGGCCCATGGCCGCGAGCATTGCAGCGTAGCTGCAATGCCGGCCCCCACAGGGGGCCTTCGCCCGCATGGCGGGCTCCTACGTCGCGGCTATTCCGCCAGGGCGTAAACAAAATCGACGTAGGCCTTTTCAATGTCAGCAAGGCCGGCCGCGCCGATTCCCTCTGCCGGTTCGATCAGCATGATTTCGTTTGGCGCATGTGCACCGGTGCCGAAGCCCATGCCGGCGGGCACGAGTGGTAGGCCAAGTCGATCGGTGAACTGGTAAAACGGTGCGCTGCCCGCGACCCGCGGTTGCACGGCAAGGTTGTCCGTATACTTCTTGAATACCGCAAGAGCGGCTTGAACGGCCGCTGCTTCGACTGAAGTTTGGGATGCTGGATAGCCACCAAGCTGGCGGATCTCGATATCTTCGAATCCGTTGTTGTCGAGGTGCGCACGAATCTTGGCCATCGCCTCATCAGGGTCGATGTCGGGTGGCAATCGGGAGTCTACTTTCGCTGTCGCCCGGTTCGGCAGTATTGTCTTGGTACCTTCTCCCGTGTAGCCGCCCCAGATACCGTCGATGTTCATCGTTGTCGTGAATAGCAACTCGACCGCCGCATCAACACCGCTCATGCTGTTTATCCATTGGTTGACACCGAGAATGTTCTGCATCTGCTGATCACTCCAACTTTCGATGCCGGCATTGATAAGGCGCGATTCTTCGTCGTTCGGCGGACGAATGTCATCGTAGTAACCCGGCACGAGAATGGTGTTGCCGTCAGCCGACACGAGTGTCGATAAAGCCTGCACGAGCTGCCAGACCGGAGAGTCGACAATGGCTTTGTACGAGCCGTGAATCTCCGCGACAGCAGGGCCACCCCATTCACCTCCGCTGGCAATCATCTCAAAGTAGATGATGCCCTTGGCGCCCAGGAACACATTGATCGTGCCGTCGGGTCGTTGCGAATTGAACGGGAACAACACCGCATCGGCAGTTCTTAGTCGATCTTCATAGGCGTCGATGATCTGCGGATAGTGCGGCGAGCCGAGTTCTTCCTCACCCTCAGCCGTAACCATGATATTGACCGGCAGCTTGCCGTCGACTGCGATAATTGACTCGAGGGCATTCAGAAACGCTCGCTCTGGCCCCTTCTGGTTCGTTGCGCCACGCGCCATCAACACCTGACCGAGTTCGTGGCCGATCACTTCAGCTGCAAACGGCGGGCTGTCCCAGTCATCGGGATTCACGGGTTGTACGTCGTACATCATATAGACGATGAGCGTCCTGTCGGCGCCACCGTCGTAATAGCCCCATACCCCGGGGTGTCCATCGGTGGGGACAATCCCGGTCTCATCAAACCCAAGGTCTTCAAGGTCCTGACGCACAAGCTCGGCCATTTCCTGCACGCCGATGTTCTGTGCAGAAATCGAAGGTTGTCGTAGCCAACGCTGTATTGCGGCGAGATGCGCATCGACATGCGTGTCGATGTAGTCATAGACAGCTTGGTGATTCTCGATGTACGGCGGGATTTTGCTGAAGTCGTAAGCTTCATCAGTCGCCAGGCTAAAGCTCGGTCGGACGATAGCGCCGGCATCCGGTGCTGGCGGTGAAGCGGACGGCTGACAGGCGGCAAGAAGCAGAAGGATCAGTAGTTGTGCCACTCTATACATGCTATTCCTCACTCGAACGTGAAAGCAGGTGCCTGAATTGCACCGGCCGGTAGCCTTCAGTCATGCCCGGATTTGGTAGGATGCTCGGATGAATGATACCTCGGATCGGATTGGCGCTCTTAAGATCGATCGTGAGGCAGCCAGCCCGGGCAGCTCCGGCCGTTTTTGGCTGCTCGCACTGGCTGTCGTCATCGTGCTGTTGCTGGGCTGGTGGTTTGTACTGCGCCCGTTTGCGGGCAGTGTCCTGATCGAGACGGACACGGCGCGACGGCCGCCGAGCGTCGCCGCTGCGAGCAGCGTTCTCGATGCTTCGGGTTATGTAGTCGCTCGTCGCCAGGCGACGGTATCCTCCAAGTTGACAGGCAAGGTTGAAGAAGTGCTTGTTGAAGAGGGCATGCGTGTCGAGAAAGATCAGATCGTCGCACGCCTCGACGACAAGACTCAGCAGGCACAACTCGAGCTCGCGAAAGCTCAGATCGTTGCGGCACGCGCTGCACTGGCGGAAATCGACGCACAACTGCGCTCCGCGCGGCTCGAGCGTAATCGCTTGCGCGATCTCGCGGATCGACAATTGACGAGCGCCTCGAGCCTGGATACCGCGGAGGCGAACTACGATGCGCTCGCCGCGAGACTTGAAACCGGTCGCGAGAATGTCAAAGTCTCAGAGCGCAACAGCGCACTTGCGCAGGATGCCGTGGACAACATGACGATACGCGCGCCGTTCGGTGGCATGGTCGTATCGAAGAATGCTCAACCCGGTGAGATGATCTCACCTGTGTCCGCGGGTGGTGGGTTTACGCGCACCGGTATCTGCACCATCGTGGATATGGAATCTCTGGAGATCGAAGTCGATGTCAACGAGGCCTATATTCAGCGCGTCTCACCCGGACAACGGGTCAGTGCCACGCTCGACGCGTACCCGAGCTGGCACATCCCGGCTGAGGTCATCGCCATCGTGCCGACCGCCGATCGTCAGAAGGCCACTGTTCGAGTACGAATCGGTTTTCTAGAACGCGATGAACGCGTACTGCGCGACATGGGTGCGAAGGTTGCATTTCTCGGTTCCGAAGCACCGGTCGAACTGAAACAGGAAATGCAGGGTGTAATGATTGCTCAGGAAGCACTACTCAGTGACGGCGATGGCGACTTTGTCTGGCGCGTCAAAAACGGTCTTGTCGAAAGACGAAGCGTTACGCTCGGTGGCTCGCGGGATCGAGACCGGGTATTGATTACGGCCGGACTCGCATCCGGTGATACAGTTGTCCGCTCGTCCGAGTCCGCATTGAGCGCAGGTCATAAAGTAACAACCGAATAAGAGACGACATCATGAGTGAAGCACTGGCGAACCTGCAAGGCGTGAGCCGCGTTTATCAAAAGGGCAAAGAGCGCGTCGAGGTACTGCACGAGCTCGATCTCGTTATTCCTGCTGGCGATTTCCTCGCGATCATGGGGCCGTCCGGATCCGGTAAGACGACATTGTTGAATATTCTCGGCGGGCTCGATCAGCCGAGTAACGGCGCGGTGACCGTTGGCGCTGCAGAGTTGTCGTCAATGTCCAATAGCCAACTGTCACATTGGCGGTCCACGCATGTCGGCTTTGTTTTTCAGTTCTACAATCTCTTGCCAGTTTTGACGGCGCAGAAAAATGTCGAGCTGCCATTGCTGCTGACGAATTTCAGCGCCAAAGAACGCGCCGCGCGCGCTGGAATCGCGCTCGATATCGTCGGCCTCAGCGACCGCGCAAAGCACTTGCCGCGCGAGTTATCGGGTGGCGAGGAGCAGCGTGTCGCAATAGCTCGTGCGATTGTCTCTGATCCGGCTCTGCTGCTATGTGACGAGCCGACCGGTGATCTTGATCGCGAAAAGGCCGATGAGATCCTCAAGCTGCTGCAGGTTCTGAATCGTGATCACGGCAAAACCGTTGTTATGGTGACGCACGATGCGCAGGCGGCCGACTTTGCGACGCGCACGCTGCACGTGGATAAGGGCAAACTCGAATCCAGGGCGGCCGCGTGAAATATCTTGGATTAATCTGGCGTAACGTCTGGCGTAAGAAGGCGCGGACCTCACTAACGATTCTTTCGGTGCTCATTGCGTTCCTGTTGTTTGCCTTGCTCAATGCCGTTGGTCACGCGCTCACTTCGGGCGCCCCGCTGTCAGCAGCGCAGCGATTAGTAGTAATCGACAAGATTTCCCTGATTAATTTATTGCCGATTAGCTACGGCAACAAGATTGCAGCGATTCCGGGCGTCAGGGCGGTAACGCACGCGACGTGGTTTGGTGGCTACTACCAGGATCCAAAAAACCAGTTCGGCCAGTTCCCGACCGACGCCGAAGCCTATTTCGACATTTATCCGGAGCTCGAACTGCCGGACGAGCAATTCGAGGCTTTCATGAATAACCGCACGGGCGCGCTCGTTGGCGAGGCTCTGGCGGAGCAATTCGGCTGGAAGGTCGGTGACCGGATCCCTGTGTCTGCGACGATCTGGACAAGGAAAGATGGCGGCCGCACCTGGGAATTCGATCTCGAAGGCATTTTCACAACGTCGGATCCGCGCGGTACTACCGCGTTCATGTTGTTTCAATATGACTATTTTAATGAAGCGCGACAATTCGGCGACGGATTGATCGGCTGGTATGTCCTGAGCGTTGCAGACGGAGCGGACCCGGTCGAGGTCGCGAATGCGATCGATGCAGAGTTTGCCAACTCGCCGCGTGAAACAGAGACGAGCACTGAACAGGCATTCGCCGCGTCATTCGCCAGGCAGTTCGGCAACATCGCGCTGATTGTGCAACTGATTCTCGGTGCGGTCTTTTTCACGCTGTTGCTGGTCACGGGTAACACGATGGCGCAGTCGGTGCGTGAGCGCATACCCGAGCTTGCGGTACTCAAGACGGTTGGATTTAAGGACGGTACGGTACTGGGCATCGTCATGGCGGAGTCGATTCTGATCATGGTGATCGGCGGTGGCCTCGGGCTCGGAATCGGCTGGGCGGTCGCGCAGAGTCTTAATGAGGCCCTGGCCGCGATGATTGGCGGAGGGATCTTTCTTTCGGGGCAGGCATTCATTGTCGCGGTGATGATAATGATCGGCGCCGGGGTTGCGGCGGGGATATTCCCGGCGCTGAAGGCAATGCGGCTTTCGATTGTTGATGCGTTGGCGCGTGGTTAATTTCGCTGCAGGAGCCCACCACAGCGGGCGATCGCGGGCATGGCCCGCTCCTACGGTGTAACTTCGGGGAGATTGGTGCATATTTTTAATGAAGTGTTCGCCGTGACGAGGCTAAACATCCTCAACCTGCCAAAGCGCGTGGCAACGTCATTGGTAGCCGTGGTCGGAGTGATGGCCGTTGTACTGGTGTTCGCCGCCGTTCTGTCGATGGCCAAGGGTTTCGAGCGAACGATGCTTGCGGCAGGCTCGGAAGACACGGCAATCGTGATGCGAAGCGGTGCGACCGCGGAGCTCAACAGTGGCTTGTCGCATGAGCAGACTCTAATTATTGCGAATGCGCCTGGTCTGCTAAAAGACGGCGATCGGGCTGTGACTTCCGCAGAGTTGTTCGTCCTCGTCGACATTAAGAAGAAGTCGAATGATTCCGAAGCCAATGTACCGTTGCGTGGCGTGCAAGCTGCAGCTTTTGATGTGCGACTGAATGTCGAGCTCGTTGCGGGCCGCATGTTCGAGACCGGCAAGAATGAGATGATCGTCGGTCAAGCTGCGCAACGTGAGTTCAAAGGACTGGATCTTGGTGCGACAGTTCAGCTCGGGCGTGTGGACTGGACCGTCGTCGGTGTCTTTGCTGCCAGTGGCAGTGTGTCGGAGTCCGAAATATGGACTGACGTTCGTGTATTGCAGGGCGCTTATCGGCGTGGCACCAGTTATCAGTCAGTACGCGTCAGGCTAGAAGACACAGACAGTCTCGCAGTGTTCGAAAAGGCGTTGGCGGATGATCCGCGACTCGAGATCGATGTTTACACGGAGAAAGAGTACTACTCGTCACAGGCCGAACCGATGAGCAACTTCATTCGCCTGCTCGGCTATCCGATTACGTTTCTGATGGGTATCGGCGCGGTGTTTGGTGCATTGAATTCAATGTACTCATCCGTGTCCGCGAGAGGCACCGAGATCGCAACCTTGCGAGCACTCGGCTTCGGGCCTTTTGCAGTACTGATTTCGACCATTATCGAGTCTACGCTGCTCGCGCTCATTGGCGGCTTGCTCGGTGGCGCTGTCGCGTACCTGGCGTTCAACGGCTTCCAGGTATCGACACTGAATAGCTCGAGCTTCAGTCAGGTCGTATTTGACTTTGCTGTAACTGGAGACCTGCTGGTGCAGGGAATTGTCGTGGCACTCATCATTGGACTTATCGGTGGCTTCCTGCCAGCTGTAAGGGCAGCACGCCTGCCCGTGGCACAAGCACTTCGCGAGCTCTGAATCGCGCAAGATTCGGAGAAGGTTTCGTTCCAAACTAATTATTGAACGGCCGGAATAAGGCCGTGCCGATATTCTCTTGCGGAATATAGCCTCGGCAAAGGCCCTGCAAATACATAGTTGCGAGCAACCTGTTGCGAAAATGTAACAAATCTGTCGGATTGCAAAAAGCGACAGAAACTGCCTGTTTTCAACGCTTTATCCATCCTGGAGTGCGATCTATCGACAGCTGTTTACCATTTACGCCACGAATTGATACGTAATTCCCCTTATCCAAATACGCAGCTCTACCTCGTAGGATGTCTCCATGTAGCTATCGGCGGCCATGCCTGCTTGCGCAGCTTGAGTGCCGACTAGCCATATTTAAGGGGACCATGCCGGGAAATCGGGGCGACATTCGTCAATGCGGTTTTTCAGCATGGAAGGTATTAAACCAACAATGGTAAATTGCTATGCGAAAACCATCTGCGCTCTCCGCGGCGATTAGCGGAATTTTGTTCGGTGCAGCGATGGCCCCACAAGGGGTCGCTGTCGCACAGGAACAAGGTGATTCCGAGGTACTCGAGGAAATCATCACAACGGGAAGCCGTATTGTTCGAACTGACAAGTTCGACACTGCGGGTCATGTAATTAACGTCGATGAACAGCAAATTGATGCTCTTGCAGTACTCAATATTGCAGACGTTCTGCGGAGCTCTCCGCTGAATGCCTACGGTTCTTTCAACGAAAGATCCGGTAACTCGGCGGGATCCAACGCAACGTTCAACATGCGTGGTCTGGGCAGCTCGCGAACTCTCGTACTGCTGGACGGCCAGCGTGTACCAGGCAGCCCGGCCCTTGGCGCCACTTCGGTCAACATCAACATGTTGCCGATGGTCGCTATTCAGCGTATTGACATTCTCGCTGACGGCGCGTCAGCCGTTTACGGTTCTGATGCTGTTGCCGGTGTTGTCAACCTCGTTACGCACAAGGACTTCGAGGGAATTGAGGTCACTATGCGTTATGGCGATCGTGATCGTGACGACGGCGGCGACAAGAGCATTGGCATCCTCGCCGGTGCCGGTAACGACCGCGGTCATGTTACGTTTGCGATGGAATACTCGCAGCGCGATCCGATCTTCGATAATGATCGTTGGTTCACGGCCCCTTGGATTGAGGACGATGGCGATGGCCGCCTGGACGCCTACAACGACACAAACGGCATCTCGTACTACGGTCGCTCCTGGGAAATCTATGATCCAGAAACGGGTTACTACGAGCTGCGCGCTGCTGCGGACTGCCCGACGACGGGCGGTTTCATGGGCGTGATGGGCGCTGCTGCATTCGGTGAGCCCGATGGCACGCTGTGCACGTTTGCCTACGCTGGCGTTTCGGCCAACCGCGCGTCACTCGAGAAGATCAATACTTTCGCATATGGGTCATATGATCTGACCGATAACACCGAGATGTATGTACGTGGCATGTTCTCTCAGAACAAGTCGTTTGGTCGTTACGCGCCTCCGGCTGCTTCATGGCCGAATCCGCCTGCCAGCCATGCCCACAACCCGTTCGATGTGGATCAGATGATCACGGACGGCTTGGTCACGGATCAGGCTGAGCTTTGGGCGTACTACCGCTGGACCAACATCGGTCCTCGTGACGCCAACATCACGGACGTGCAGTGGGACGGTACGCTCGGTTTCAAGGGTGATATCAACGACAACGTGAGTTTCGATTTCTACCTTCAGGCTGGTGAATACACCTCGAAGGATATGGGTACCTACTACCTGTCCTACACAGGTCTCGACTACGTCCTGGCCAACGATATCGATCCGTTCTCTGAGCAGGGCTCTCTGGCGATGCGTGCAACACCGACGCAGGATAACCTCACCAAGCAAAGCAAGGCGTACGCGAGCATGCAGTTCGGCACCGGCGATCTGTTCGGTGCAGGAGATTCGATCGTTCTGGTCGGCGCTGAGTTTACCGACATGGAATACATTAATCAGTACGATGCAGCCTCTGAGGCTGGACTGATTGGTGGTTCTGCCGGTAACTCAAGTGCTGGCGATCGTGACTGGATGTCAGTCTTCGGCGAGTGGTTACTGCCTGTTACGGAAAACTCTGAATTGAACTTTGCTGTTCGTTACGACGATTACAGTGACTTTGGTTCAGCGGTCTCTCCGAGCCTCAGCTACAACATCAACGTAACCGATGAGCTTGCGTTGCGTGTTCGTTGGGGCGAAGGCTTCAGGGCACCGAGCCTGGCAGCCATGTTCGGTCCGTCGACTTTCTCGGCCGAGACTGCGTATGACCCGGTTACGGGTACGACGCGTCAGTTCGACACGTGGTTTAACCAAAACCCGGATCTCGAAGCGGAAGAGTCCGAGTCATACAGCCTTGGTCTGAACTGGGAGTATGCAGAAGGTCACGCCTTTGACGTTGCCTATTTCAATGTCGAAGTTACGAACGTCATCACCTCGCCGGGCGCGCAGAGCCTTCTGTACGCAGATGCCTTTGGTGTCTCGTTCGATCCGGACGCCAGTCGTGTAGAGCGTACCGGGCAGAACGTCAACAACATCTACTCGTTCGCAGAGAATGGTGATGTGCTTGAAGTCGACGGTATTGACTTGCAGTTGCACAACATGTGGGATACGAGCGCTGGCATCTTCAGCGCCGGTGTATTCTACTCGCATCAGCTCAACTTCAAGCAGAATGCGTACTTCAGCGGCGGTCTCCAGGATACGGCAGGCTTCTACCAGCAGCCGACAGATCGCGCCCAGGCATCTCTGATCTGGGAGAGGGGCGACTTTGCGGTTGACTTGATCCTCGACTACATCGGCCCGCATTCCGAGGAAGACGACATTGACCTGGAAACGGGTGTAATCACCACGAGTAGCAGGGACCTTGATTCGTGGACAACGATGAACCTCGCGTTCCGTTATGACGGCGGCAATCTGGGTCAGATCAAAGTTGGTGCAAACAATGTCACCGACGAAGATCCGGTTCTGGACAAAGATGGCAAGTATGAGACCGGTTTCGAAGATCTTTACGATGCCCTCGGTCGCGTCTATTTCGTCGAGTATTCGAAGTCCTGGGACTAAGATGCACTAAGAAGTAGTAGTAAAGCGTCAAAATTGAGAGCCCGCATTTGCGGGCTCTCTTTTTTTTGCTTTGGTGATACAGAATGGGCGACATGCGTTAGCGCATGTGAATTTGCCAACCAGCCAGGCTGCCGTCCTCGACGAACAGGCTGAGGCAATTCACCGAGCTGAAACCCGCTGATTTGGCATGCATTGTCAGTGAATCGATATCCTCCTGATCCATTGCAGCGTCGACCATGTCTTCGAGCCTGGCCTGAGCCATGCGGTAGCTGACTTGCGCCGCATCGACTGCTCCGAGACGTTCCGCTTTCGCCGTCTGCACTGCGCCGCGAGCAAGGTACCCGACTGCGGCGACGATTTCCTTCGCACACTCATCGTCCGGGTGTTCCTCGCGAAAAGCATTCATGCAGTCATTGACTATTAGCGACAGAGGCGCGGCGAGTTCCATGGCTTTCTTGAGTTCTTCGCGGCTGCCCTCGAGTTCACCCAAAGCGTCAAAGTACTTCCTGACCGCGCCAAACACGTTGAGCTCATCCAGAGCATGCCGGTAAACCTCGAGTTCTGCGTTTGCGGCCTTGATCAGCTGCGAGTCGACATGATGGCTGATGGCGATGAACTGGCCGCCCACTTTCAAGACCCGGCGGACTTCCTGAAGGGTCCCGTCGATGTTGCTGTACTCAAAGCCGAACTGCGAGCTGACGAAATCGAAGTCGTCGTCGTCGAATGGCTGGTCTTCGCAGGGCGTGTCACTGTGAAACTCGATGCTCTCGCGTAATTGAATAGTGTCATCGCTGCCTACTATGTCAGTGTTTATGCGGGCGAGATCAGTTGCCGCGATGAAAAAGTCCTTGTCGTGAGCAAGCCCGATCTGTGCAGCAATTGTCGCGATAGCACCGTTGCCCGTGGCGATATCGAGCACACGTGCACCGATGGGCAGTTCCAGGAATTTCTCGCGCCAGAAATCCCGCACCACACCGTCATAGTTATCCGGTTTGCTGCGGCCAAACGTGGTGATAAATCCCTGCTCCCAGAACTTTGACCATTGGGGGAGCTCGTTAGTATCCATGCTGACCTGATCCTGCCGATTCCAAAAAAGAGCGGCAGAGAGTATAAGGCAAGAGACTTCGCGTTTCTTCTTTGGCCTTTCTCGCTTTCTGTTTCGACAATACCGCTTCAAACGCCGGCTGCGCGCTGATTTGCCCTTCGCCGCGTTGTTATCGATCGATTTCTAAGGTTCAAGCTGTTGCGAGCACGTCCCAGCCCCGGCGCAACGAAGGGCTTCCAGGCTGGTAGGGTCTTCTTGTCGGTATCGACATGTAACAGTTCGGGCCTCGCTCCGGCGATTTTCGATTTTGCGGTAACATCAGATCTAGTAGCCTGGCGCAAGGATTACAAGCAATGAATTTGCCTTCTGATTTCAAAGCAGCTCTTGTAGAGGCGAGACACCTGCAGGACGAGGGGCGGCTCCTCGAGGCAGAACGCGTCTATCGAAGTCTCGCGGTTCCGGGCGCGCACCGGGCGATCGCGCTCGAGGCGCTCGCCGATCTTTTCTCTCGACAGCAACGCTTCGACGAGGCCCTGGACGCCCTTAAAACCCTGACCCGGGAGGACCGGGATAACTTGCACTATAGTGCCGAGTTGGCCAAGTTGCTTGATGCCATCGGTCAGACCGACGCCGCGATTGACGAGTACTGTCGACTGCTGCGGCGGCAGCCCGGGCTTGCTGTCGCCCATTTCAATCTCGCGCTGTTGTATGGGCGGCTGAAACGATACTCTGATGCAATAGCTGCTTACGAGAATGCAATTCGTCTGGAGATCGATCAGGTGGAAGAGGCCTACTCCAATATGGGCGTCTTGTACTCCGAAATGGAGGAGCCGGACACAGCCAGGAAAATGTATGAACGTGCCCTGGAAACCTCGCCCGACTACATTCCGGCGTTGTTTAATCTTGCAGGCCATTTTGAAGAGACCGATGAGAAGCAGCGCTCGCTCGATCTTTACGAGCGCATACTGTCCATCGACCCAAATCACTGGGACTCGCTGGCGCGCCTCGCGTACCCCCGAACAATCACGAGTGAACATCAAGAGCTTGTCGACAGACTCGAGGTCGCGGTCGAGGAAGCAAAAGAAGACAACATGACGGCGGAGACGCTTCACTTTGCCCTGGGCAAAGTATTCGATGACCTCAAACAGTATGACAAGGCGTCTGCTGCGTACGTCGCCGCCAATGAACTCGGGAAAACGCGCGTCGCACGGTATGACGGACTCAAGACGGAGCGTGCATTCAGCCAACTGATCGAATTGTTCGAGTCGGAGTGGATCAGTCAAAACACGAGCTCATCCGTGGCTGCGCCGATATTCATATGCGGCATGTTTCGATCCGGGTCCACGTTGCTGGAGCAGATGCTTGGGGCGCATCCAATGGTCACCGCCGGCGGCGAGATCGAAGTCCTGCCCCGGCTGGTGGGGAGTGAGCTGGCGCCGTTCCCGCAAGGTGTCAGGGAAGCGTCGCGCGAGCAACTGCATCGAGTAGGTGATATATATTTGTCGAAAGTACGGGAACTGTTTCCGGATCACAAATACATCACCGACAAGCGACCGGACAACTTTCTGCATCTGGGCTTGATCAAAGTGTTGTTTCCGGCGGCGAAAATTATCCATACGCGACGCAAGTTGCTGGACAATTGTCTGTCCTTGTATTTTCAGCAACTTGGCAACAGCTTCAGTTATGCGACCGATCTTGAGAATTCCGCTCATTACTATCAGCAGCAACAGCGCCTGATGGCGCATTGGACCTCCTTGCTGGGCGAAAACATTCATGCGGTCGACTACGAGGAGCTGGTCGAGTCACCGGAACCGGTAATACGCGGGCTGTTGGACTACCTCGGGCTTGGGTGGGATGCGCGAGTCCTCGAATTTCAGAAGACCAGCAACGCGGTAAAAACGCCCAGCTTGTGGCAGGTGCGCCAGGACCTGCACACACAGTCCAGTGGCCGCTGGCGCAACTACGAGCTGCTTGTGCGCGATGTGCAGAAAATGTACGGGTCGGATGAGATATCGCCGTAGCCAGGACAATTCGGTAACGTTTTCGCAACGGGCATGGCAGACGGCGACCCCGAAAAACGTTGCTAGAACACCACAAATCGGTCCGGGCAGCGTTTTTCCTGGAAATTTAAGTATGTCGTATGGTTCGGTATCGACGCGCGGGCCAGTTCGCGACACTTAAAAATAATATTAAAAACAATATATTATGTGATTTCTGTTGGCCACAACAGGAATAATATGATGTTCTTGGGCAAAAGAATTTACTTATAATCAATTTGTTGGTTACACGCGTCAAAAGTCTGCTAGACTCATCCACACATTATAGGTGTTTATACGTATACCGTCGTTATATATACGTACGTCGTATGGTGGAGTACCGGTGTCGGTACCGGTCTTGCATTGGACCATCAAGTTCAAGACAGAAATTGATCGTCCCAATTGCGAGATATTTTTCTTCAGTGTTTTCGCGGGGGTTTCAATCATGTACAAGGGTAAATCAAGGCCAGCCAAAGCTACCGCATTGAGCATGGCTATCAAGAGTGCTTTGTGTCTCAGCCTCACTCCGGGGCTTGTCGCGGCACAAAGTGATGACACGACGGACCAGGTGATGGAGACCATTACCGTCACCGGCTCGAGAATTCCACGGCTCGATCCGCAATTGGTGACGCCGGTGCAGGTCTACGATGCAAATTTCATCGCGGCCACAGGCGCGGGCAATATTCAGGACTTCCTGTTCACCTCGAGCTTTGCGGGACCTGCTCTGTTCAACGAGAATCAGACCTTGTCGCAGACGGCCGGCACAGCGAACTTTGACAGCCGTGGCTTCGGTGACGACTATGTGGTCATCCTGCTGAACGGCCGCCGCCTGCCAGCTGATCCGTTGGGTGGCGACAGTGCGACCAACCTGAACCTTATCCCTATCGGTTCCGTTGACAGGATTGAATACCTGTCGACCGGTGCTTCGGCGATTTACGGCGCTGACGCTGTGCAGGGCGTTATCAATGTCATCACCAAGCAGAATTATGAAGGCCTCGATATGAGTGTCCGCTACGACGACACGGCGGACGGCGATGGCCATCGAATCGGATTTGCAGTCACCGGCGGCATTGTCAGCGACAAAGGTTTTGCCACGGTGTCGTTCGAGTTTCAGAACCAGCTGGACGTCAGCGCAGACGGCCTGCCGCTGATCGGCTCGGCCAGTGCTCCTGGCGCCGACGGCCGCAGCCCGACCGGATTGCCCGGCACCTATCTCGACTTTGGTCCGGACGCAGTCTCGGTTCCCTATTCGGATTGCCCTGCTGAGAGCATTCGCTCCTCGGCATTTGGACTTGCCGGAACGGAGTGTGCGTATGATTTTGCGCCGCTGTATGACGCAGTCCCGGCCATGAATCGCTATAATTTCCTGGCGAACGCCGAGTACGCATTTGCGGATACGGTTACGGCCTACGGCGAATTCCGTATGAGCCGCAACGTCACCAAGGTTCGCAATGGTGCGGCACCGGCGTTTTTCAATATAACCGGTGCGCCGCTGACCGCCGAACTCGACGCAGAGTTTGGCACCGATTTTGCCAACTCGCCCGCTGTCTACATCGCGCGTCGTTCGGTCGATGCCGGCCCACGTGCGACGGATAACACCAACACCGCATTCTCGACCGTTGTGGGTGCCCGCATCGAGTTCGGCCGGAGCCATGAGTTCGACATCAGCGTGCAAAATATCGAGTCCGAGATGAATCGCATTGGTGTTGGCGGCCAGATATCGGTATCTGGTCTTTCCAACGCAGTGGTCACTGGCATCATGGATCCAAGGCTGACTTATGACAAGCAGTTCTATGCTGATAACGGCCTGTCGATCGCGACACAGCGCCAGGCAACGGGCACCGAAAATTCCTTGAATGTCCAGCTGACCGGTGAATTGGGTAGCACTTCAATCGGCTACGCAGTCGGAGCACAAGCTAAAGAACGGTCGTTCGATGATCTCGCAGATGTTGCGTCGAGCACAGGAGACGTTGCTGGCGGCGCGAGCTCGAATGGTAATGGTGAGAGTGACAGCACGTCGGCATTTGGCGAGCTCTCCTACAGCCCGATCGACAAGGTCGAATTGTCGGTGGCTGCTCGCTGGGACGATTACGAGTGGGAAGGTCTTGACACAAGAGATGGCGATGACGCGGTTACCTACATGGCCGGTGCCTCTTTCCGTCCGGTGGATAACCTGTTGCTTCGCGCATCGATTGGCACGGGTTTCAAGGCGCCGACTCTCGGCGAGTTGTTCCTCGGCCGGTCGTTCGGTGTAAACCGCGCGGTTGACACGACGCTTTGCAACCAGGTCACAGCCGATCCGAGTTCGACACAGGCCGATATCGACAACGCGTGTCGTATCCTCGAGATTCGTTCGGTGTCTGGTGGTAACCCGCTACTCGAAACAGAATCTTCGGATAACTGGAGTGTGGGTCTGGTCTGGGAGCCGAGCGACAACTGGTCGATCGCTCTTGACTACTACAGCATCGAGGTTACGGACAAGATCGGCTCGCTGAGTACGCAGGAGATCCTCAACAACGAAGCGGATTTCCCAGAACTCGTAACGCGTATCAACGGCTCGCTGACCTGCAGAAATGGCTGTGAGGTTCGTTCGAACAACCAGAACCTCTTCGAGGAAAACGGTCAGGGCGTCGACTTTTCGACGCGCGCGAGCTGGGACTTCAATGGCGGTTCAGTCGTAGCGGATGTACGCGCGGCCTACCTGATCGAGCACGAGCGTCAAACTTCGGCGGTACAGCCGCTGTGTGATGACACGGGCACGACGAGCGAACCGGAGTGGCGAATCAATGGCCAGGTCGGCTGGGAGGCGGCCAAGTGGAACGCCACTGTGCTATTTCGCTACCTTGACTCGACGGAGGACCTTCCCGGCGGTCGTGACTCGGCGAACTTCAGTTGTGACGTAAACCCGGCCAGACCTGTTCAGAAGGTCGACGACTACCTGGAGATCGGTTTGCGTGGTACGTACAGCTTCGGTGAGAGTACGGAACTCGCGGTAGGTATCATCAACCTGACGGACGAAGAGCCACCGTTCTCTGAGGTTGCTTCGGGTGCCTGGCCGTGGTTCGATCAGTCGTTGTATGATGCGCGAGGCACGCGTTACTATCTGAACATGACGTACGACTTCTTCTGATAGTAAGCAGCAAAATTCAGCGGTGCTGATTGAGCGGCTAGTCGCGCGATGCGACTAGCCGCTTTTCATTATGGTGTGCAATGAAGGGCCGTACCCGCGAAAGCAGACAAATGGAAGACTTCATTAAAGTTTACGACAATGCCGTGAGTGATGATCTCTGCGATCAGATCATCCGGAAGTTCGAGACGAGTCGAAACGCATATCAGGGCCACTCGGGGGCAGAAGTCGACCTTGAAATTAAAGATAGCATGGACCTGAATATCACCAATCTAAGCGATTGGGCAGCGACGAATCGTTTGATTACCGATGCAGTATTCAAGTGCCTGATTGATTACATGAATCAATACTCTTTTATGCTGGTAGGCGCAAACATACCCATATTCAAGCATCCGGAATCCGGCGAAGGATGTAAACTGACGCATGAGAACTTTGACGAATTCGGCAGGCCTTATATCGATACGCTGGTCGTCCAAACTTACCGCCTGGGCCAAATGAATGTTCAAAAATACGCCAGGAATAAAGGCGGTTATCATCATTGGCATTCAGAGGTATGTGCTGATGACGAAGATTGCGAAACCCTGCACCGGGCGCTGTTTTTTATTTTGTATTTGAACGATGTTGAGGAAGGCGGCGAAACGGAATTTTTCTATCAGGGCAAAAAGGTGTTGCCGAAGATGGGGCGCATCATATTATCGCCTGCCGGCTTTACGCATACTCACAAGGGACATATCCCAGTGTCGAACGAAAAATTCATTGCGACGTCCTGGGTAATGTTCAATCGATTCGAGAAAGGCGCATGACGGCATCTCTCCAATCGCTGACCGGTCAAGCCAAGGTGCTGAAACATCAGGGGAAACAAGACGAGGCCATTGAGGTTTATGCGAAGGCGACGACGGCGTATCCCGACAGTGCGGTCGCGGAACACAATCTGGCTGCGGTCCTGGGCGATGCCGGCCGGGCGAGCGAGGCGGAGGCACACATTCGGCGCGCCTTCGCCAATGGTCTAAATGCTCCCGAAAGTTGGCTCGTGTTGGCTCGAGCACTACTGGCACAGGGCAAGCTTGACGAGGCTAACCAGGCATTCGCAAAAACCATCGAGTTGAATCCGGGCATCCTCGACGCGCACTACGAACTCGCCCAATTGATCTGGATGACCACTGCTGACAGTGCGGCCGCAATCGCGCCACTGGACGCAATTATCAGTTCATATCCTGACACTGTTGATCTGTATTCCGCCAAAGCCCGAGTCATGATGTACACCGTCGGTGCGGAGGAGACGTACAGTTTCGTTACAAAGTCGCTTGAGCGATGGCCGAACGATGTGAAGCTGCTGGTGATCGGTATCGATTCGGCAACGTATGCTGGAGAGCCGGATGCCGCCCTATTGATGAGCGATCGCCTGATGACCTTGCAGCCCGACTCGCGTTCCGTGCAGGTCATGCGCGCACATGCGCTGCTCGCTGCAGGGCGTGTGGATGAAGCGCTGCCACTGGCAGAGGCCATGAGTAATGCCGACCCCAATGATCAACTTGCCCTGGGCTTACTCGCGACAGCCTGCCGGCTCGTCGGCGACACACGCCATCAGGAGTTGTATGACTATGAGCAACTGGTCCGGGCCTACAAATTGACGGCGCCCGAAGGCTGGGCCTCTCTTGCCGAATACCTGCCAGATCTGGGCGATGCGCTACGCGCTCGCCATCCGTTCAAGACTCATCCCTTTTCGAATTCCGAAGAGCACGGGAGCAAGATTGCTGACCTGCTCGAGATGGATGATCCGGTGATCAGGGCGATCTCACAGGCTCTTGCACCGGCCGTGGACGCACACCTCGAGTATCTCGGCACAGGGCCCGATCCCGTACGGTCGCGAAACACAGGGCGCTGGAAGATTGACGGTATCTGGTCAGTCTGGCTCAAGCCTGGCGGCTTTCATCACGATCACGTGCACCCGGCGGGCTGGTTGTCATCGGCCTGCTACATCGATTTGCCCGGTCAGGTTGACGCAGGCGGGCAGGAAGGCTGGATCAAGTTCGGCGAGCCAGGACCAGTCACCAGCCCGAAATTGTCGTATGAGCATGCGGTCAAACCGGAGCCCGGGATGCTGGTCCTATTCCCATCCTATATGTGGCACGGAACGATTCCTTTCGGCGGCAACGAGCCGCGACTCACCATAGCGTTTGATATTGTTCCCGATTGATTGAAGCTACCTGGAATGGATGAAAGTTGACGCCAGATTACCAATTTGATCGCCCGATCATTATTGTTTCCGCGCCGCGCTCGGGTAGCACGTTGTTATTTGAAACGATTTGCCGCGCGCGATCCTTGTGGACTATCGGTGACGAAAGCCACATGATATTTGAGCACATAGAAAAGCTGAATCCTCACCATGGTATCTGCACGTCAAATCGTCTGGTTGCCGAGGATGCAGATAGCACAACGGTGGCGCGAATTCGCCAAATTTTTTTCGAACACCTACGCGATTCAGAAGGTCGTATCCACAGTGCAGTCCAAACCCGCCGAGCTGAAAAACCACGTTTCCTCGAGAAAACGCCAAAGAACTCCTTACGCATTCCCTTTTTGAATAAAGTGTTTCCCGATGCGCTTTATATTTATCTGTTTCGGGATCCAAGAGAAAATCTAAGCAGCATTATCGAAGCTTGGCGCTCCTCAGACTTTGTCACTTACTCCGGATTGGCTGATTGGTCTGGCAAGTGGTCATTATTGCTGCCACCACACTATCAACAGATGAAGGGCAAGCCCCTGGAAGAAATAGTGGCCTTTCAGTGGCAGACCGCGAATCAGTTTATTTTGGATGATCTTGGTGAACTCCCCGAGGACCGCTGGACCGCGGTGAGCTATGCGGAACTCGTGGCCGACGCAGCCACTGTCATTGAGCGCCTCTGTCTGTTTGCCGATATTCCTTTTGATGAGAGCCTGCAAGTGCATTGCCGGAAGGCGTTGCCTCTTTCTCGCTATACAAAAACAGCGCCAAGAACCGGGAAATGGCGAGTAAACGAAGCCATGATTGAACGAGTGATGGAAAGTCTGCGGCCTTTGATCACGAGTATTGAAGCAGCGGTTGCGCCACACAGTTCTTCTGCTGTGCTACTCACCGGGCCGATCGCAAAGCGGCAACAAGCAGCAAGTAATGCGAGTGCAAAGAAACCGCGAGAACGCTTAGGTCGAAATGAAAGCTGTTATTGTGGTTCGCGGCTGCGTTATAAGCACTGTCATGGGACCCTTCAGGCAACGCACAACAGGACCACCGGTACAGAGGAATGAAATTAGAGACAGAATTTGTCAAGTTGCCACTGCTGTTTGATGCGGAGCGGCTGAAAGAGGAAATCGCACAGTTCTCTGAAGATGAATGGATGGCACATACCACCGGATATGCTGGCAACCTGTCTATTCCGTTGATCTCCCTGGACGGTGAGTTTAACGACGCGATGCACGGACCAATGAAACCTACTTCGGCGCTGGATCGTTGTGAGTATATTCAGCAAATTATGACCTCGTTTGACGAAGTGTTTGGTCGATCTCGATTGATGCGTTTGGAGCCTGGCCACGAAGTGCCGCCTCACATAGACGTTAATTATCACTGGTATAATCGCGTCAGAATTCACATTCCTGTTACCACTACAGAGGACGTATTGTTTTATTGCAATGATCAGCATGTTCATATGGCGGCTGGCGAGTGTTGGATTTTTAATTCCTGGTTGGAGCACACGGTCAGGAACAATAGCGATAGAACGCGAGTTCATCTGGTGCTGGACACGGCGGGCTCAACTCGATTCTGGGAGCTGGTGGAGCGAGGAGACTGGCCATTCAAGGTTGGGCGACAACCAGTTTCTGAACCTGAACCGATTCAACATGTACCAAATAAGCCAACTCGTATAAGAACTGAATCTTTCAATGCACCGTTGGTGCAAGGCCCGGGAGAACTTGAGAATCTGATAAAAGACCTGGCAAACGACATTGATTGCTCGAATGATTCTGAAGAAAATGGCGCACAGGTTTTTGTAGACCAAACAAAGAACTTTGTTCGAGCATGGCGCGAAGTGTGGTCAGAGCATGGAATGATGCCCAGTGGCTGGCCACGCTATCACGAACTTTCGAAAAAGATCGATAAAGCTGTTTTTGCGATTAGTCCAGAATTGCTTCTTGAAAGCAATGGGATCGAACTTGCCCAGGCATTCCGAAGCCTGGTGTTGTCCTCTGCCATCAATGAAGAGTTTGCTCCTCAGTACCTCGATAAAGATCAAGTGCCGGACACATTGCAGAAGACAATTCGTAGCTATACCTCAGAACAGAAAGTACCGAAAGACAGCAGTGAACAAGTGGCGAGAAATACCCCCTGTCCTTGTGGGTCGGGCGAACGATACAAGCATTGTCATGGTCGAGTATAGAAGAGGAAGTGGGCGAAGTTATCTGCACCTTGCTATCGCATTGCTGCTGGGACAGTATTAGTAGCTGATAGCTAAGTACGTCTGTGGGGGGGTTCGTGTTATCTCGGTTAAATCCTGAGGATGTCCTGCATCCGTTTGCAATCGTTGCGATACTCACATCGATGAGCGCTTGTGGTGGTGGTAACGGCGGCAATAACGGGAGTTCCCGGCCACCGCCCGTGCAAATATCATTCGTGGACGCGACCGCTGCCAGCGGAATAGATTATGTAAACGGATTCGCCACTGCTGTTAGCCACGTGATGATCCCCCGCATTGCGCCCTCCGGCGTCGCGTCCGGAGATTATGACCAGGATGGTGATATTGATCTCTTCATCGTGCGTGGAGATATCGGCCCCAATCTGCTCTATCGCAACACCGGAAATCTGGTCTTTGAAGAGGTGGCCGCTGCAGCCGGAATTGCCTTTACGAAATCCGCAACAGAAAACTATCGTCACAGTGGACCCATGTTTGCCGACATGGACGGAGACCGTGACCTGGATCTGTTTCTGGGAGGATTGGATAGCGATCCCTCACTCGTATTCGAAAACAATGGCGACGGCACATTCTCAGATGTGACCGTCGGATCCGGCATCGACCAGATGGCGGTGGAGCAAACTATCTCAGCCGCTTTCGGCGACTACGATCTCGATGGGGATTTGGATTTATTTGTGGCGCACTGGGGTACGCCGCGTGATTTTTCAGCGCCGGGAGACACGGAACACCTGTGGCGCAATGATACCGATGGCACGGGCATAAAGTTTCAAAGCGTCAGCGAATCGGCCAATATATCGCCGTCAATATTGACGTTGCCTGACGATCTGATCACGGGGACAGGCAGGGATTTCGTTTTTAGCCCCACTTTTGCGCGCATCAACGATGACCTTTACCCTGACATCCTCAGCGTCGCCGACTTCAATTATTCCAAGTATTTCATTAACGATCAGATCGGCACCTTTTCCAATGCTACAGACACAGAAGTAATCATTGACGGTAATGGTATGGGATCAGCGGTAGCTGATTACGATAACGACGGTGATCTCGACTGGTTCGTAACCAGCATTGAGTGTCATTTGGATCCCAATTCAGAAGATCCCGTATCTGAATGCGAATTCGGAATTATGTCCCAAATCGGGAACCGGCTTTACCGTAACAATGACGGAGCATTTGTAGACGTGACGGACCAGGCTGGAGTGGCATCCGGGGGTTGGGGTTGGGGAGCCTGTTTCATCGATTTTGAGAATGACGGCGATCTCGATATCTATCACACCAACGGTTGGCCCTATACTAATAACGTCAATGATTTCGAGAATGATGCCAGTCGTGCTTTTGTGTCCGACGGCGCAGGACAATTCGTCGAGCGGTCGGCAGAAATCGGGCTTGTCGACACAGAAGAAGGACGAGGTGTCGTGTGTGCTGATTTCGACAACGACGGCGATGTCGATATTCTGCTACTGCACCGTTCCGACATTGTCGCTGCCACGCTTTGGCGCAACGATACCGACGATAACAATTTCCTCAGCGTAAAACTGAATGGGGCAACACCCAATACGGAGGCCGCTGGTGCCCGAATCACGATTGCCTATGATGGCGTCACGAGAATGCGCGAGATAAGTATTGCCAGCAATTTCGTGTCGCAGAATCCGACCGTGCAGGTCTTTGGTATTGGCAGTGCTGCCCAGGTAGACGAAGTAACGATTCAATGGCCTGATGGCCGCGAAACCGTCTTAAGCAACATTCAAGCGGGCCAGTTCATTACGGTGGATCACCCGGATCTGTAAGTATCTTTAATCGGTCTGGATCGCACATTCTCATACGATCATTTATTGGCTAGCTCCGGCACCTTTTAACCAAGTACCTGTCAATGGATTTCGTACGAGCGATCGTCCTATAGAAGGCGTCGATGAATCCGAGCATCTCATTGCGTTTGGATCGGGAGAGTTCGGCTTGGTCGCGGATTAGCCCTTCTATGTCGTCACGCTTCGCCTGAAACTTCTCCACAGTAGCGGGCAACAGGTCATTGTTCACACAAAATCCGCGATAGAGGCGTTCTTGCACCGAGGACAATCGAAGTTTGGCATTTGGCGTTGCATAAGGTGCAGCTACGAGTCCCGACATATCAAAGTCATACGGAATCGAATAGTAGGGTTTGTTCTCACTTCCAAACGGTGTGTAGTTGTGACAACAGTCTTGATCGGGAGTGGTGGTAATAGGTGAATAGTCTGTATTTCCGATCAAGTACTGAAAAACTGATGTGAGATTCAAGTAGTCTGCCTGTACTTCCGAAATGCCTATTTCGTCAACTGTGAGAACCGGAACCCCTATGCGCTGTGCAAGACGGTCTTTGTGCTCAATGAGTAGCGCATAGCCATTAATACCGCGATCATCGTTGGTACTAGCGTAGTCGATTCGCAATAGCTTCACACGAAAGCTCGTGTCCGTTAGCAAATTCAGAATACGGTAGGCGAGGAATTCGGCAATAACGGCTTGCTCGAGAACATAGGATCCCGTGCGGCAATGCGTCACAAGCTTGAGCTTGTCCTGGCCCGCAAATAAGGAATTCTTGAGCTGCGATTTTTTGAAGTTCAGGCGCAGTGGCGGGAAGGGGCATACATCGGCTCGACGACGGAACAAACCTCGTGCGCGAATACCGACGTCAAGTTCGACGGACTTGCCGTCGCTGGCAGTGTAAAAGAATGTCCCTGCAATCTGCTCTTCGATTGGCCGCTCTTTTATAATGACGTCGATTGGAGCGACGATGCGTACTTCGAGAATTTCATCACTTGCGAACAGCGAATCGACAGTTTCGCCTTGCTGTGCTTTCACGGCAGACGTGGACAGTGCCCAGACCAAGCACGAAATCACAAATGCCCAATGGAGTCGCCGCATCTATTTTACTCGTGCGACACGTACTGAACGTGTATCTCCTTCTATCTGCAGCGCAAATCCGAAGCGATCCTCTTTGATGTCGACCGCACCACTGCAGTCCCTGTATTTCAATTGCCTTCTGCCAATATATTTCCAGACCTGCACATCTTCGGCGGTCGTCGTTGCAATGACAGGCAGCGCTTCGCCGATACGGTCATAACAGATTAGTCGCTTATCGTCGTCGTCGAGTTCCCGGCACTCCTCGAACTCCCGCATAAGATCTTCGTCGTGTTGCGCAACAACCGGCATCGCGAACACCGGCAGCATCGCGCCAACGCCAGCCCTCGATAACAGTCTCTTCATTCCTGCTCTCCGCACATGATCGCGCAAAAGAAAGTTAGATATACTGTCTCAAATACTCAGATCCAGTCTTATGAGCCAGCCCGGTCAACTAAGTACATTGTTCCCCACCTGCCTGTATCAGGCTGACATTGAGAATTCCACGCAGATGAATGCGGATATTCTACCGCACATATATCGACTGCGGGAGCAGGATAAAGCCAACATCACGGACCCGGAATTACTGAGCACGTTCGAGAATGAGGTTTGGTCTACCTATTTCTCTCATCCGGGGCACGAGCTTATCGACGCACCGTGGACGCAAGACCTGCAACACGCTGTCCTTGAGCACGTGGAGCACTTCGTGACCCTGCTGGCATTGGATTTCGGTAACCGCAAGCCACGAGTCACAACGCTTTTCGCCAATATTCATGAGGAGCTGTACCATCGTCACGACGCCCATACGCATCCGGGCTCCATGCTCAGCGGGTCCTACTACGTAAAGACTTATCCGGGCGCGGGGAGATTTCGCCTCGTCAATCCAAGCCGCGCGCTGCAATTTCATGAACTTTCTTTCCGCGAACAAACCGAGCTTAACGTCAACGAAGTCTCCCTGGACCCTGTTGCCGGGCGAATGGTGATTTTTCAAAGTCACGTACCGCATAGCGTCGACCGCCTGACCGCACGCGGAGAACGAATTGCCGTGGCTTTCAACGTGAATTACGACTGAAGCGATTACAACACAAGAGCGCCTAGCCTTCATTGGTCGTGGCCGACGCCGCCTTCTGCGAGACCATGATTCTGACGTCGGCACCCTCTCGGAGGTTTTCGGCACCGCGGACTGCAACTCTGTCACCTTCCTGCAATGCACCTGCCACGCCAATCAGCTCTCCTGATGAGTCGCCGAGTGTGACTTCAACCCGCTCAGCCTTGTTTTCGTCATTGATACGAAACACGTAAGAGCCATGCTGACGAAGAACGAGGGCGTCGCGGGGAATCGCCAGGGTCTCCTCTCCCGAACGAATCGGAATCCCTACACTGACCAGCTGACCGACGGTCCAGCTGCCGCTGGCTTCGACAGGCAGGTCGATACGTGCCTCGAAGGTCTGTGAACGAATATCGCCGGTTGGAACCAGTGAACGAATACTGCCCTCGTATTGCGTGTCGGTGGCGAATACGGTGATCGATTCTCCGACGACCGTGCGCTGCAAATGTTTGAGTGGCACAAACGCGCGGACCTCCATGTTGCGGATGTCGGTCATCTGCGCAAGCACTTCACCCCTCGCAACGTCTTCTCCGGCACGGTGCGCCCGACTTATGACGACGCCCGTAAACGGGGCCCTGACATCGGCGCGTCGAATCTGATCATCGATCTGCCGCAACCGAACCTTGGTGAGCTTGGCGTCAGAGACAGCCAGATCGCGGTTGGCTTCAGTCTGTTCGAGTTCAAACTCCGAAACGAGGCTCGATCCTTCGAGCTCACGTTGCCTGCCTAGCTGACTATTCAGCTGGCGAATGTTGATCTCGGCCCGCTCGAGCAGCACTTCCTGCTCGGCACGTTGCAGCAACAATGTCTCCTTGTCGATACGAGCGATAGCACCGCCTTTCGGTACGACGGTGCCGGGTTCCGCGACCATGACGAGCTGGCCCGCTACGCCAGCGGTCACTTGCACGTCATTACGGCTGTAGATGGTGCCCGGCACGGCAACAGTCGGAGCAATTTCGGTTTGCGAGACATACTCAATCTGCACGACCGGCGCAGGTGCTTGTTGCGCGAGGGCTGTTGTTGCGATCAGGACGGGTACGCTTGCGAGAATAAGACGGAACTTAGGCATCGGCTGTAACTCCCCCGACGTTGCCCGAGCGCGCGAAGCTCGGCAGGCGAACGCGCGGCAAACGAAGAACGCTTGGCATCAAAATGAGTGTGAATATGGCGCTGACGATCATGCCGCCGACGATGACGGTGGCCAGTCCCCTGTAAATCTGCGAGCCCACTCCAGGTATGACCATCAATGGCAACATGCCAAAAATACTCGTGAGTGTGCTCATGTAGATCGGTCGCGCGCGTATGCGAACCGCCTGCGCTACCGCTTCTGTTGTTTCAAGACCGCTACGCTGCCCCGTGCGTGTCTGCATGACGAGAAGAATCGCGTTGTTGACGACGAGTCCAAGCAGGATGACGAAACCTATCGTCGTGAGCAGGTCCATGGCCTGTGTCGTGAAAAAGCTCAGCACGCGCAACGCAAGGATGCCGCCAGCAACAGCCAGTGGCATCGAGAGCAGCACCAGCAGTGCGTCCCACAAGGAACGGAACATCGCGGCCAGTATCAGGAACAGCACGATGGCAGCAACGGCGAGATTCACGGCCATCGTCGATAAAGCAGCCTCGAGGCGATCGGCGGTGCCACGGTACTGTACGCCGACGCCGGGAGGCATGATTTCCTTGATCCGCGGACCCGCGACATCTCTGAGCTGCTCGAGCGCCTCCTGGACCGTCATCTCTTCAGGCGGCCTGACGCTAAGTGTCATCGTTCGCTGGCCGTCGACACGACGCAACTGGGTCGGGCCAACTGTTCTTCTGATGTCGGCCAGTTCACCAATAGTCTGTATGCCAGCGAGAGGCGTCGCGATTGGTGTCGATGCAAGCTCCTCCGGTGAATCCCAAATCGGACCGCGCAAGATCATGTCCATGCGGTCGTTACCGTCAAAATACTCACCGACGTAGGCGCCACTCGTAACGGCGCGAATGATGTTCGCCAATGTTGCACGGTCCAGACCGGCGGCAGTGATGCGTCGATCGTTCGGCACGAGTTGCAGCTCGGGTTCTGCGATAGCCAGGGCCGGAACCGGACGCACCTGCGCGCCAGGCAAGACTTCATCGATTATGCCCATGCCTTGCATGGCGATTTCGGACAGCACATTGATGTCGTTGCCCGATAGATCGACGTTGATCGCGCGGCCACCATCGAAGCCAAAATTCAGGAGCGACGAGCGTTGTACGAAGGCCTGAGTATCCGGCAGATCGACGAGAACCTCGTCACGCACGATACCGATCATCTCTTCAATACGGCTCGGGTCCTGCGGATAAAGAAACAGGGCGTTGAAGGTGCCGAATGCCGACAGATTGTAGCCGCGAATATATGGTTGTTTCTCATGGTCCATGTACGGTTTGAGGCGCTCGACAATCGGAGCCGCAATCTCGTTCTGGACCAAGTCGACCGTACCGCCGGGCGGCATGGCGAAAAATGCGTTGAGCGAATCTGATGGTGCTTGTGGCAGCAAGTTTGCCTTCGGCACCAGCAACAACATGACCAGGATGGAACCGCCGAGAATGGCCACAATCCAGGTTTTGCATATTGCGGGCGACCTCGTCAGCCGCATGACCAGATCAGTGATGCGTGTCCACCAGGTTTCAACTGGATCGATTTCCTCTCTGAGAAAGAAAGATGCCGCCACAGGGAGTACGGTTATTGCGATGAAAAAAGACGCGGAGACAGCAACGGCGATGGTCAGGGCAAGGTCCTGGAACAGTTGTCCCTCCATTCCTTCCATAAACAATACGGGAACGAAGATCGCGACACTCGTGACAGTTGATGCGAACAGGGCGCCCGTAATCTGTCCGGTTCCTTTTGACACGGCCTCTTTCATCCCGAGCCCGTTTTGCCGACAGCGAACAATATTCTCGAGCGTTACGATTGCTGCATCCATGACGAGACCGACCGCAAACGCGAGGCCGGCGAGTGAAATGACGTTAAGGGACTTATCGAATAGTCGCAGTGCAACAAAGGCGACGAGTAGCGACAAGGGAACGGTGGCCGTCACAAGAAACGTTGCGCGACGGCTGCGCATCAGGAAATAGAGCACGCCGATCGCGAGAACCAGGCCGAGCCCGAGATTGTTCTTTACGAGAGCGATTGCACGACGAATGTGCACCGACGCATCGAAACTCAGGTCGATCTCGAGCTGGGCCTCGGCCAGCGGCCCTGCATTGAGTTCGACGATGGCCTCGTTGATGCCATCCAGAATTGAAACGGTGTTCGCATCGTATTCCCGCTGTACGGTGATGTAGTACGCCGGGAAACCGTTGCGCAGCGTGAAACCATCGGGCTTGCGGGCAACGATTTCGACATCGGCGACTTCACTGAGACTAATGGGTCGCTCGTCACTCCAGCCGACAATCAGCTCGTTAAGCGCATCGGGTTCGAACTGACCGACAAAACGCACGGTGTATTGGCGCCGGCCTACGTCGGCGAACCCACCGGATGAGTCCGTCGCGCGAGACACTGTCGCCATGATGTCACTGACCTGAATGCCGAGTGCAGCCGCCCGGTAAGAATCAAACCTAATGTGCACTTCACGAGGCTGCTCGCCTTGCAGGTTGACCTGCGACACGCCCGGAATGCGCGCAAGCCGTGGCTCGACGAATTCCTCGATCAATCCCTGATAATTCGAGAGTTCCTTGTCGGGGTTTTCGGGCAGTACGCGCACCAGCAGCGATGCAGCACCGGGCGTTTGTTGTCCGCCGCCTGCAAATACCTGTGGCTCGGTTGCATCAGCCGGACCGGGAGGTACCTGGCTCAGGTTGTTGATGACGTCGAGCTTCGCAGCCTGAATGTCCGTGCCAACGGCGAAACTGAGGTTGACGAAGCCGGCGCCGCGGCTGATGAAGGAGCTGATGTCGGTCAGTCCAGGAGTGTTCTTGAGCACATTTTCCTGCGGCTCAACGATATTGGCTTCCATCTCCTCGGGAGCTGCGGCGCGCCAGAAATTAGCGACCGTTACCTGTGGTTCCTCAATCGTTGGCAACAGCTGAATAGGTAGCGATGCAATTGACGTCAAGCCAAAAAGCGCGACGAGGGCGACGGCGACGGCGACAGAGGGCCAGTGCCTGGTACTCAACTCGGTGACATTCATTTTTCTTCGAGTTCCCCAAGGGCAGGTTTCAGTGTGACCGCGGGCGCCCATGCGAATTCACAACACGGACATAAGCGTACGGCCCGGCGAACCGGGCCGTCACGACGTGGTCTCGTTACTGCTTAGATGCAGCGGGGTCTGAAAACGTTGCTTTATAAGAAAACGATATAAGAGGCGGGCGCAACAATATCTGCGCGCCCGCTTCCGATCATTCGCCGCCTTGCGGAATGTCCTCGCCGAGTATCAGGGCGCGGATAAATTTGACCGGTGGTGAGCCATAGGAAAGGGCCTGATCGTGGTAGCGGCGCAGCGTAAACTCGTCGCCCCATACAGCTTCGACAGCATTGCGCATTTCGACGTGTTCCTGGTAGCCGACAAAGTACGTGGAAAGTTGCGTCGAGCTGAGTTGCGCACGGACCCATTTGCCGGCGGCTTCGCGTTCCTCCTGGAAGCCACCTTCGATCATGAGTTTCATCGCCTCATCTCTTGTCATGCCATCGACATGAATCGCCGAGTCGATGATGGCGTTTGTGACGGCACGTAAGTACCACTTCATGAATATGAGCTTCGCAAGCGGGTCATTATCGAGATAGCCCGCATCGATCATGACGCGCTCAGAATACTCAGCCCAACCTTCGATCATCGGACCGGATCCCAGCACGGCGCGGATCGTCGACGGATAGCGATTGCTCAGCGCCAGTTGCAGATAATGTCCAGGCACGCCTTCGTGAACCGACAAAACCTGGATCGAGAGCATATTGTATTCGCGCAGGAACGATCTGATTTGCTCCTCGGTCCAGTCTTCAGGTAATGGCGCGACGGCATAAAATGTCTTTTGGCCCCTGTCGAGCGCCCCCGGCGCATCAAGATAGGCCACTGAGACGCCACGCTGAAATTCGGGCATGACGATGATCTCTACGGGATCATCCGGCACGGTGACGATGTTGTTTTCGATCGTGAAGTCTGTGGCCTGCTGCAAGGTCGCCTTGGCGACATCCACGATGCCATCGCGTGGGGGCAACACCTGGTAAGCCTCCTCGAGCGCTGCGCGGATGATCACCTGCTTGTAGGCCTCGTCGGGAATGTCCGGAAACGCCGTGTACGGATGCGTACCCGCATATACGTCTTTCGCGATCTCGTACATCTGCTTGCGCAGGGATTCGTACTCGGTTTCTGCGCGAGCTTTGATCTCCTTGCGGCTCATCGGCGAGTTCAGCGTAAAAGCGAGCTTGGCGTCGAACAGCTCTGCGCCGATACGAAAATCACCTGCTGCGCGTGGCAGCAGCTCTTCTTCAAGCCAGGTCTGATGATCGGCGAGAGAATTTTTGGCGGTCTCGATTGCTGCTTCAAGCCGTTCGCGTGTAGCGGCCGTAAGTGCGCTGATCTCGGGGATGATCATGTACTCGATGATCGATACAACGCCAAGGTTTTGCACCACCGCGGTTTCAGCATATATTTTCGGCACGCGCGCGGGATCGATCGAACTGCGTGTTTGCTCGAGGAATCGCGGCAACTGTTCGAGCCGGGATGCGGCCGCGGCCAAACGATCCTCAAGCGGCGCGAAATCACGCGCTACCAGACCGTATATTGAGCTACCTGAGAGATTCACGTACATGAGCGGATTCCAGGCCCACGCCTGCAAGGTATCCAACGACCACAGTTGCGACTCGATTTCAGCACGCAACAATTCGGCATCGACCTGGTTCGCGCGAGACAGGTCATTGCGATCTATTGCAGCGATCGCATCAAGATAATCTGCGTACGCCTCACGAGCCGCCGCCCGTGCGTCGGCTCCGACATGATCGAGCATGTCGTCAGCGCTGTGGTCTCCGAGCAGCGTTGCGCTGACTGGTGAAAACTTCGGCAGATCACCGATGAACTGTTCGGCGAGGTTTTCGAATATCTCATCGGCGGTCGATGCGGCGAATGCACTATTGCAACATAGTGCGACAAGAAACAGAGTAATGTATCTCTTCACGATCGTATCCTGAGACTGCAAGTGCATGCAGCGCAACATATCATGGTGATGGCATTCGGGCAGCTGTAATATCGATGCATGTTTCGCTGGCTGGCAATACTTGTTCTCCTTATGCCCGGGTTATCGCTCGCGCAGCAGGCGGACCGCCTGCCAGCCTATCTGTTACAGGTGCCGGCATCGGTCGCTGTGATTCTGGTTGCCGAGACCGACACATCGACATTACATCGCTTTCAAACCGCTGCTGACGGATCCACGCACCACGATGAGCGCTATATGTCGATTGGACAGAATGGTGTCGGCAAGCAGCGCCCCTGGGATCGTCGCACCCCGCTTGGCATCTATTTCGTCAATGAGCAGCTGGATACGAGCAAGCTCCACGAGAGATACGGGCCCATTGCGTTTCCACTCGATTACCCGAATATCTGGGATCGATTGAATCGACGCGGCGGCGACGGTATCTGGATTCATGGCGTTTCCCCGCACGGTGGCCGCAGACCACCGCTGGACACCGATGGCTGTATAGCTTTGCCGAATGACGAGCTACTACTGCTCGAGGATCAGCTGATGCCCCTGGTCACACCCGTGATCATCGCGCGGCAAATTCGCTGGTTGAATTCGGAACAGATTGCGGCGACCCGGGCCGAGCTTGCCGCGGTACTGCAATTGTGGACAGACAGCAATCGAACCGGCGACTTGCATCAGTACCTCTCGCTCTATGCCGATGACTTCGAATATCGGGGAATGGATCGTGGCAGGTGGGCAGCGTATCGCTTGCAGATTATGCGCGGGATAACGATTCAGGAATTGGAACTGCAGGATGTGCTGCTAATGGCCGATCCTGAGGACAGCGGCCTCTACCTCAGCCGGTTTCGACAAAGAATTGATGATGGTGAGCGCACCATCGTCACGACCAAACGCCTGTACTGGCGACGGATGACAGACGGTGTGTTAAAGATCGTGGCGGAGGATAACGGGTAACAAAATCGAATAACTGTGGGAGCGGCTTTAGCCGCGATCGCGACTGAAGTCGCTCCCACATTTCATTCCTACCGTACGCTTTCTCTCGCGATGAGTTCGTCGATCACCTCGAGCAGCTTGGGGTAGCTTCCAGCTTCAGCCGCTCCGGTGCGATACTTACCGTTGACCACGATGGTTGGCGTGCTGGAGATGCTGTAACGGCGCGCCAGGTCCCGCGCGATACGGAGCTTCTGATCGACTTCGAATGATTTCCAGGTGCGACTGAAATCCTCAACGCTGACGCCAAAGCGTTCAAATAGCCTCTGGATTGCGCCCTCCGAGGCCAGCCTGTTGTTACGACGGTGCATCTCCTCGTATACGGCATCGTGAAAAGCCGCGCCATCCGCAATGACGCCGTTCCGGGCCAGGATCTCCTTGGTGTAAAACATGCGCGCGTGTAGAACGAGAGCCTGATTCCACGTCGCGGGAACCTGAACGAATCGAACATTTGCCGGGCTGTTCTCGGCCCAGCCTTTGATCGCGGGCTCCCAGTTGTAGCAGTGCGGGCACAGATAGTAGAAGAACTCGGCAACCTCGATTTTGGATGCGTCGCCAAGAATGGGCTGAGTTGGCACGAGTCGAATGTAATGCTGGCCTTCTTTGAATTGCCACTCGCGAGGCGCCGTCGGAACATCGGCCTGTGCCAGAACGATGGCCTGCTCATCTGCCGCAGGCTCAGCGGCCGACTCTTCAACAACTTCAAGGGCTTCGTCAGGGACATCCGCTTCTGTAGCTTCGATTGCGTCGCTCGTATCGACGACAAGCTGCTCATCGACGTTGGCCTGTTCATCAATGACAGGCTGTGCGGGCTCCTCATTGCTACAGGCGACAAGGAACAAAAAGACAACGCTAAAGAGTAGTGACCGTTTCATTACTTCAAACCCTGTACGTAGGAAGCGACGGCGTTGATATCGTCGTCGCTGAGGCGCGCTGCGATATCTCGCATGATTCGGGTTCTACCATCTGACGTACGCGTATCCGCCGCATAGTCGCGTAGCTGCTTGGCTGTGTAAGTCGCATGCTGACCTTGCAGCGCCGGATACTTGGCTGCCGGATTACCGCGGCCAGCCGGGCCATGGCACGCAAGGCATGCGGCAGCGCTACTCGCTGCGTCACCGCCGCGGTAGAGTGCCTGGCCTTTGTCGACCTTGGCCGGGTCGGCGACAGCCATTGCTGCCGCGGGCAGGCTCTCGAAGTAGACGGCAAGGTCACGCATGTCCTGGTCGGACAACATCATCGACTGTGGTGTCATCAATGGGTCGCTGCGCAGGCTCTTGCCAGCCGCATCAGGCTTGAACGCCTGCAACTGCGCGAGTATGTAGCTTGCGCTTTGGCCTGCGATGTTCGGCCATAGCGGATTGACGCTGTTGCCTGCAGCGCCATGACAGGCGGTACAGGTAATTGCCTTGGCGTAGCCCGCCTCGGCCGAGCCTGCAATCAGACTTTCGGCTTGCGCGTGGAACGCAGTCAACAGAATAAGGAGTGGCAGCCAGGCCGTTGTAGTTCTTGTATTCATGTTCTCGTAACCGTTACTTCCTCGCGGTGGTCACAGCCATCGCGTTGTCTTGATTCGATTTTGTGCGCCTTCTCTGCGCTTTTTGGTGAGCGGACAACGGGCTGCAGGGCCTTTGATTGCCTTGCCGCGTGACCCTGAAGCCGTCAGACTAGCAGCCCCAAATTATACACAGAATCCTGCGGGCATACCCCATGTCGCAATATCCCGAAGCTCGATTTATAACGAGCGCCAACGCGGCGAAGCAGTTCGTTCCGGATAGCGGTGTCGAGGTGGCTGTCGCCGGACGCTCGAATACCGGCAAGTCGAGTGCGATCAATATTATTGTCAACCGGCGGCAATTCGCGCGGACCAGCAAGACGCCGGGCAGGACGCGGCTCGTCAATTTTTTCAGCCTGCGGGACGGGCAACGCCTCGTCGACTTGCCTGGGTACGGATTTGCCCGTGTCTCGGATGCGATGCGAGAACATTGGGGTCAGCTGCTGGCTGAGTATTTCAGAGTACGGCAGAGCCTCAAGGGCCTGCTGTTGATTGTAGATATCCGGCGTGGGTTGCAAGACTACGACCGACAAATGATGGCCTTCGCCGAGGACGTGGATTTGCCGATTCACATCCTGTTAACCAAAGCAGACAAGCTGAAGAAGGGGCAAGCAGCGACGACACTACTCCAGGTACGCAAAGAGCTCGACGATCGGGCAACGGTGCAAAAGTTCTCGGCGCTTAACAGACAAGGTGAAGACGAAGCGCGCGAGGTGCTGGAGCGCTTGCTTGCCGCGAAACCATAAAAAAACCCCGAAGCACAACGTGCCCCGGGGAATAAAGAAGCAACAGGCTTGGGGTCACCATGTTGCACGCCCGTTTAGGGAGGTAAACAGGCGAGTGACTATTGCACTCAAGAACTTCGATTCTATCCGATCCGGAAAGTTCCGGGCGATATGTAAATATCTGATTTCCATACAGAAATAGTTTAGACCAAGTCTTGCGGCCTCCGAACCTGGGAGCTTTCGCATCCTCATGGCTCCCTGCGGTCCGCTTTACTTCGGATGCGAAAGCCCCCACGCTCGGACGCCCTTCACAGAATACACACAGGCCCGCTATCGGTGTGTGTGCTCGAGCGTCGTGCGTAGCGCTGCGACGCAGGACGCCAAAGCACGCGGAGAACGATCTGAGCGAGCCAGGGATGGCAAGCGAAGTTAAGCGAGAGCACATACCCGGGAGCGGGCCTTTGTGTATTCCGCGGTCGCGGGCCTGTGCGTCAAAGTCGAGCGAGAGCACACACCCGGTAGCGGGCCTGTGTGTATGCAGCGTTTGCAGGCCGTGTAACTGAATTAGCGGGCCTGTGCTTCGAAACTAGTGTGCTTCGTCCCAGTTCTTGCCGGTGCCGATGTCGACTTTGAGTGGTACTGAGAGATCGGCTGCAGCACACATAATGTTGCTTACGCGTTCCGCGAACGCATCGATCTTATCTTCGGCGACTTCAAATACGAGTTCATCATGCACCTGCATGATCATGCGACCGGCAGCTTTGTCGCCAGTCAGCCACTCGTGCACGATGATCATCGCGCGCTTGATTATATCGGCTGCGGTGCCTTGCATCGGAGCATTGATTGCACTGCGCTCAGCGTACTGACGGCGTTGCGCATTACGCGCATTGATTTCGGGAAGATACAGACGACGGCCAAATACCGTTTCGACGTAGCCGTCTTTGCTGGCTTTCTCGCGAATGTCATCCATGTATACCTTGACGCCCGGATAGCGGTCGAAATACAAATCGATGTATTCCTGCGCCTGGCCTCGCGCGATCCCGAGTTGCTTGCCGAGCCCGAACGCCGACATGCCGTACATGAGGCCGAAGTTGATCGCCTTGGCTGAGCGGCGCTGATCAGGCGTTACGTTGCCGAGGTCTACCTCGAATACTTCGGCAGCGGTGGCCTGATGGACATCCTGATCGTCGGAAAATGCCTTGAGCAGTCCCGCGTCCGCTGACAGGTGGGCCATGATGCGCAATTCGATTTGCGAGTAGTCGGCGGCCATCAATACGCGTCCCTCGGGAGCGATAAATGCCTGCCGGATGCGCCGGCCCTCGGGCGTGCGGATCGGGATATTCTGCAGGTTCGGGTCCGTGGAAGACAGGCGACCGGTCGCGGCAACAGCCTGGTGATACGACGTGTGCACACGCCCGGTGCTCTCGGCAATCTGCAACGGCAGCTTGTCGGTGTAAGTGCTCTTGAGCTTGCTGACACTCCGATAGTTGATGATGACGCGCGGTAAATCGTAATCGTCGGCAAGCTCGACCAGGACATCTTCCGCTGTCGATGGCTGTCCCTTGGGTGTCTTACGTATGACCGGCAACTCGAGTTTCTCGAACAGTATCTGTTGCAGTTGCTTGGGCGAGCCGAGGTTGAACGGTCCTCCCGCAAGTTCGTGGGCTTCTTTCTCCAGTTCGACCATCTTTCTTGCGAGCTCGGTACTCTGAGTAGCAAGCATCTTTCGGTCGATCAGGACTCCGGTCTCTTCCATCTCGAGGAGTATCGGGACCAGTGGTTGCTCGATGTCGACGTACACCTTGCGCAGGGATTCAATCTCACCGAGCTTCGACCACAATGTCTCGTGCAGTTGCAGCGTAATGTCGGCATCTTCGGCGGCGTACGGTGCAGCAGTCTCAAGATCGATCTGGTTGAAGGTCAGTTGTTTTGCGCCTTTGCCGGCGACGTCCTCATAGTGAATTGTCTCGCGTCCGAGATAGAGTCGCGCAACGGAATCCATATCGTGACGGGTTGCGACACTATTCAATACATAGGATTCGAGCATCGAGTCGAAGGCCATTCCCTGTAGTTGAATGCCGTGGCGGGCGAGAACATGAGCGTCATACTTGAGGTGATGGCCGACCTTGTTCTGTTTCGGATTTTCAAGGAAATCCTTCAGTTTTTCAAACACTTCGGCGCGATGGAGCTGATCAGGTGCGCCCGGGTAATCATGTGCGACAGGAATGTATGCTGCCTCGCCCGGCGCGACTGACAATGACAAACCGACGACCTCGGCAGCCATGTAGTCGAGGCTCGTTGTCTCGGTGTCGACAGCGACGACGTCGGCGTGGTTGATTTTCTCCAGCCAGGCATCGAATGCGGACCAATCCAAAACGGTTTCGTAATTGCGGTCGGACGTCGTCTCGACTTCTGGCACAACGTCGCTCGCTTGTTCATCAAGCTGTCGCAGTAAAGTGCGCAGCTCGAACCGGCTGTAAATCTCTCGCAGGCTTTCGATGCGTGCAGAAGATGGCTTCAGGTCATCCATCGCGACTGGCAGCTCGACATCCAGACGAATCGTCGCCAGTTTTTGCGACAATCTCAATTGCTCGATATTGTCGCGCAGACTTTCGCCCACCTTGCCCTTGATTTCGTCGGCGTTTTCAATGATGCCATCTGCGCTGCCGTATTGATTGAGCCACTTCGCCGCTGTCTTTGCGCCGACCTTCGGTACTCCCGGGATATTGTCGGAACTGTCACCGACGAGTGCGAGGTAATCGATGATCTGCTCCGGGTAGACGTCGAATTTCGTCTTGACGCCCTCTCGATCAAGAACGCTTTCATTCATCGTATTGACGAGCGTTACGTTGTCATTGACGAGTTGCGCAAGATCCTTGTCACCGGTCGAAACGAGTACATTGAGATTGCTCGCTGCCGCATCCCGGCACAAAGTGCCGATAACGTCGTCCGCCTCTACACCTGCCACCTGCAAAAGTGGCAGTCCCATTGACTCGACGGCATCAAGCAGTGGCTTGACCTGTTCACGCAGTTCATCAGGCATCGGCGGGCGATTCGCCTTGTACTCGGCGTACATTGCATCGCGAAATGTCTTGCCCGGCGCATCGAATACAACACCGACACGCGTGGCAGGCTGCTCACGCACGAGCTTGTTGATCATCGTCAGCACGCCGTGCAGCGCGCCCGTCGGCTCGCCCTGCGAGTTGGTGAGATTGGGCAGGGCGTGAAACGCCCTGTACAAATAGGACGATCCGTCGATCAGTACCAGGTCAACGCCAGACATCAGAAGAGATCCGGCTTATGGACGGTTGGGCTCCTCGCCGTCGTCGTCCTGGTCTTTCTCTTCATCGCTCTCGGGCGTTGCAGGTTGCGTTTCGATCGAGCTCGGGTCGCCCGGGACGAATAGCGGTCCGCTTTGGCCGCAGCCCGTAAGGATCCCGAGAAGCAACAAGGTTGCAAACATGCAGACAATGGATTTCATGAGTATCGGCCGGTTCGAAAGATCGGTTGATTATAGAGGGCCTGGGGCCTGCGTGGTAGAAATCGCAGTAGGCGATTTGTCTGCCTTGCAGAACCCCTACTTTGAATAGCGTTTGGCGACCTTCTGATAGGCCACGCGAAACGGTATGCCCTCATCGCTGACGAGCCGATAGGCCTCTTCGGTCGAGTAAATGCCGTCGTCCAGCGCAATGTTCTCGGGCAGGAATCGCATGCCTTGCAGTAGATAGGCCATGATATCGACGCTGTCGATCGCAAGATCGATCGCACGAAACAACGGCGCTTTCAGCCGCTGCAGATCGCGTTGATAACCTGATTGCAGTTTTGCGGTAATCATCAACGACTCATCGAGACAGGCATGTGCAGTACCGGATGCGGCACGGAGCAGTTCGAGAACATCTGGATTGCGCTTCTGCGGCATGATCGATGATCCGGTCGTGACATCAGCCGCAAGCGCTACATACGCGAATTCCTGTGTGTAAAAGAGCAGCAGGTCGCCGGCCATGCGCCCCAGGTCTTGCAGCAACAACGTTATTTCAAATAACAATGTGCTTTCTGCTTTGCCGCGGGAAAGCTGCACCGATGTGACTGGTGTCTGAGTCGCGTCAAAACCGAGTTTTTCGGTCGTCAGTTCGCGATCGAGTGGCAGGCCGGGAGTTCCGTATCCTGCAGCGCTGCCCAACGGGTTCTTGTTGATCCGTCGTCGCGCGGCATGCAGTCCGTCGATCGCATCCGTGAACGCTTCATCGTATCCACCGCACCACAACCGAACCGACGACGGCATCGCATGTTGCATATGGGTGTAACCTGGTAGCTTTACCTCGCCCTGGCGTTCGCTGAGGTCAGCGATGGAATTGCGCAGAGTGTCAACACGCTCGACCAGGTCTTCGGCGGCGTCTCGCAAGTACAGACGCAATGCGGTCAATACCTGATCGTTGCGCGAGCGACCCAGGTGAAGACGAGCGCCGGCGTCGCCGATGTTTTTTGTAAGTCTGGATTCAAGCGCTGTGTGCACGTCCTCATCTTCGAGGCTGATATCCCATTCATCCGCTGCAAAACCGGCGTCGAGCGCGTTAAGTCCGTCGCGTATCGCAGCGCAGTCTTCATCGCTGATGAGGCCAACCGCCGCAAGCATTTCGGCATGTGCAATCGATCCCCTGACATCGTAGGGTACGAGTCGCGCGTCGAGTAAGTGGTCTTCGCCAGCTGTGTAAAGCAGTACCCGTTCGGCTAGCGGGAGTCCTTTTTCCCAGAGTCGCGTCATGATGGGTCGTCGCCTTGTTCGGCCGGTGTCAGCGCGCCAATGTCGTTGACGACTAACGTGCCGGTACCTTCGTTCGTAAACACCTCGAGCAACAGGCTGTCGGGCACCGCGTAGGAAATTACGTGTACACGATTTACACCATTCGCGAGCGCGGCATCGATTGCGGCCGCTTTCGGTAACATGCCGTCGGCAAGCTTGCCGTCATCCCGGAGCTTGTCGAGCTCGGCACGATCGATATAGCTGATCAAAGATCGTGGGTCGTTGATATCTTCAAGAACGCCGGGTGCTCCGGTCAAGAGAATCATTTTTTCAGCAGCAAGTTCTGCGGCAATCGCCGCAGCGACTGTGTCTGCGTTGATGTTCAGGACTGTTCCCGATTCGTCACAGGACAGCGGGCTGACGACAGGCATCAAGCCGTTATTGAGTTGCTTCACCAGAATGTCCGCTTCGACCGAGTCAATATCCCCGACAAATCCAAAATCGACCGATGCCTCACCGTCGCGTTGCACAGGCGGTCGGCGGTGTGCTCGAATGAGCCCCGCATCGACACCGCTGATGCCAACGGCCGGAATTTGCAGGTCACGGCATGCCGCCAGAACGCGCGTATTTATCTGGCCATTCAGCACCATCGTCGCAACATCGAGCGACGGTCCATCAGTGATGCGACGACCTTCGACAAATGTTGTATCCAGCCCCAGTGCCGTTGCAAGCTCGGTGGATTGCGGGCCGCCGCCGTGAATCAGGACAACGCGTATGCCAACCTGGTGCAAGATGCCGACCTGCTCCATAAGAGCCCTCGTCTGCGCCGTATCTGCGAATATCTCACCACCCGCTTTGAGCACGAACACCTTGCCCTTGAACAGGCGTATGTAGGGAGCCGCGTGCTTGAGCGCCGAAACGACTATCGCGCGTTCTTTTTTCGCGGTCATGCCTGGCCACCGAGCATCTGATGCAATATGGCCATCTGCGCGAGCATTCGGTTCCGCGCTTCGGCGATAACGACACTGCGTGGACCGTCGAGTACAGGTTCGCTGACGACGACACCGCGCCGCACGGGCAGGCAATGCATGAAGCGACAATCTTCCCTGGCGTTATCGAACCAGGGATCATCGACACACCAGTCGATCAGTTCTTCGCGGAGTTTCTGGTCTCCGAGCTTGTCGCCGTAGTATTTTGTCGAAGACCACGACTTGGCGTAAATAACGTGCGCCCCTTCCATCGCCTCGATTCTGTTGTCAGTTTCCACGATCGAGCCACCGCTCTTGTCAGCGGCTTCACTGGCTTTGCGCATTAGCGCATCCGGCAACGCAAAGCCCTCGGGACGCAAAACCGTGACATCCATGCCGCGCTTCGCGGCCATGTGCAAAGTCGACGTGGGCACGGCGAGCGGCAATGGTCGTGGGTGGTAGGCCCAACTCAGGATGAATTTCCCGCCGTTGGCCGGTATGCCAAGGTCATCCATCGTCTTCCAGTCTGCCAGGTTCTGGCATGGATGATTCATTGCCGATTCCATGTTGATGTACGGCGTATCAATCAGGTCTGTCAGCGCCGAGAATTCGGTTTCGGCCATATCAAACTCGAGGTTCTGTCTTTGGGCAAAAGCGCGAATACCGATCGCGTCACCGTAGGATGCGATAACCGGCACGGCTTCACGGATGTGTTCGGCTGCGGCGCCGTCCATGACGATACCGGGTCGGGTCTCAATTCCATGAATCGACATTTCCGGCGAAATCACGAACGAGCCACCACCAAGACGCGTCATTGCTGCCTGAAATGATGCGAGGGTCCTTAATGATGGACTCAGGAACAGCAGCGACAGAACCTTGCCACGCAAAGCCTCCGGTTCCGGATGCTGATCAAGGCGAACGGCGAGTTCCAGAAGGGCGGCAATTTCGTCGTTCGAAAAGTCAGCAAGGTCATTGAATTCTCTCATTGGGATCTCTCTTAATTTGTGCGGGGCGTGATCGACTCAAGGGCACGCCCAAGATGGTCGACGTGACCGGATTCGAGTACAAGCGGTGCGAGTATACGCAATACATCTGGATCGGCGCTCGTACCGGTGAGCACATCGTGTTCCAGCAATGCGTTGCGCACTTCAACAGCGGGGCGATCGCAAACAAGCCCGAGCAACAGGCCCATGCCCTGTATTTTCTGTACCGGTCCCGTTATGCACTGCTCGCGAATCTGCGCCTCGCGCTGGCGGACATTTTTCAGCAGATCCTCTGCCTCGATTGTATCGATGACGGCGTTGATCGCCGCTGTCGCTACGGGCCCGCCGCCAAATGTCGTACCGAGGTCACCTGGCCCGAAGTGTGGTGCGATATCTTCATCGCAAAGGACCGCTCCACAAGGGATGCCACCGCCAAGGGCTTTCGCGCTGGTCAGAATATCCGGAGTGATTTCATGCGTTTGCACGGCGAAGTACCGGCCACAGCGCCCCATGCCGGACTGCACTTCATCGGCGATCAGCAATGCACCATGCCGGCGTGTGCTGTCGCGGAGTGCTGTGAGGAACTCATGTGAGAGATCATATGCTCCCGCGACTCCCTGGACGGGTTCGACAATTACGGCCGCAACGTCGTTTCCGATCATGTTAATTGCGGCGTCGCAGTCGTCACGAGGAATGAAGTCCACCTCGAACGGCCTCTCCGGAAAGCCGTACCATTTATCTGCATTCCATGTCACGGCCGCTGCAGCTGCTGTGCGTCCATGAAAGCCCTGCGTAATCGCGAGTATTTTTTTGCGATTGCTTACTACGCAGGCCATGCGCAAGGCGTTCTCATTCGCCTCGGCACCTGAATTGACGAAGAACACGCGAGTCAGTTCGTCGGGCGCAACAGCAATCAGTTTCTCGGCCGCCAGGGCGCGCACCTCAAGCGCGACAGCATTGCTCTGGAATAGCAGTTTCATGCTCTGGTTGCTGATCGCACTTACGAGTCGTTGATGACCATAACCAAGCGCCGCAACAGCATGTCCGCCGTACAGGTCAAGAATGCGACGACCATCTGATGTGATGATGTCGCAGCCCGCTGCGCGATCCGGAACAAACGGCAACTTCTCATATACAGGCAGGGTCGAAGCTGCCTCGCGCGGCCGCGGGTCAGAGGCCGGTATTTCCTGCGTCGGGCCGAACATCTAGGTCCACCCCGGGGCGGCCGCGGTGAGTCCCTTTCTCTCCGGCAGGTCCCACAAGCGATTCATCCATTGCACCGCACCACCTGCGGCGCCTTTGACGAGGTTGTCGATAACAGTCATTACGACCACGGTGTCCTCGTTGCAGGCAACGCCGATCTGACAAACGTTGCTTGCGATGACGCTCTTGAGACGGGGCGTCCCGGAGACAATCTCAACAAACGGCGAAGCGGCATAGGCCTTTGCATACACATCGAGCAACTGGCCGTCAGAAACACGTCCGATGGCTTTGGCCTGCAAGGTCGCGTGGATACCGCGAGCAAAAGGTCCCGAGTGCGGTACCAAGTGGATCTTTGTCTCACGACCTGTCGCCGCCTCTGTGAGCCCTGAGATTTCGGGTGCATGGCGGTGAGCGAGCGGTTTATAGGCGTACAGATTGCTGTGGCGCTCGGGATGATGCGTGCCCGGCTGAGGACTTCTGCCAGCACCCGTGCTTCCCGTGATTCCGCTTACAAATATTTCACTGTCGGTCAGACCCGACGCAATCAATGGCACTGCGCCAAGCAACACGGCCGTTGCGAAACATCCGGGGTGACCAACATGCGCTGCTTGCACGTCCCTGACATGCTCCGGGACGCCCGATTGGAATTTTGCGAGCAAATCGGGCGCGCCGTGCTCTGTGCCGTAGACAACTTCATAGTCCAGTTGATTGGCATAGCGAAAGTCCGCGGACGAGTCGACGACGTGGACTGCAATATCTTTCTTCTCTGCGGCGTCGAGTGCGTTTGCAATCAGTGCTGCTGAAGCGCCGTGCGGGGCGGCGGAAAAGAGTGCGAGCTTGCCTCCGCTGTCAAGTGAGTCGATCCAGTCATCATGACCAACGAAGCACTGCTCACCATATGCAGCTGCGAGATTCGCAAATGTCGCTGCGATCTTTTTTCCGCTGCGGCTCTCGGATACCGCTGCGGCGAATTGCAGATCGGGATGGGCGCATATCAGGCGCAACAGTTCGCCACCGACATAGCCGGTCGCGCCGAGCACGACGGCCTGAATATTCTTGCTCACGCAGCCTCCTTGCTGTTCAAAATCCCGGCGACCAGATCGCCCAAGGCCACGCCGTTTGAAAGGGCGTTGATTGCCGGAAGCGACAAGCGGTCTGATATTTGATCGACGCCAACGGCATTGTCGGTCGCGGGGCCAGTGACTACGGCCGGCTCGATGTCAAAATTACTGCGCAGAATCCTGGCGCCACCCCACGCGGACACCGGATCGTTAGCGCACAGAATTACGGCGGTGAACGCCTTTCGAATCGACTCGTCAGACAGGATTGCCTCCACGCCATAGGCTCCGAGCAAGCCGTCGCCGAGCTCCAGCACGATGACGTCAGGCTTGCGCTCGGCCAGGCTCGTCAACAACGTGCGGGTCAACGCCGGACCATTATCAGCCGTTGTCGTTACAACGCCGAGATCGGAAAAGATCATCGTCTCGGACGCGCCTGCATCCTCCATGGTCAAAATGTCTCGCCGCAGCGATACGCCGGTCGCCTTGCAAGCGGCAACGTGGAGACCCAGGTGCCGCAGTCGTCCGACAATTGCGCAGGCGGCGGCGGTCTTGCCTGAGTCCATGCAGGTTCCGGCAAGCGCGACGACAGCCACGCCGCGGGTGTCGAGCGTTGCTTCAGCATCCAGCTGTTTTTCGCCGACACGCGCCGGAATGCCAATTCGTTCGCCGAGGTAGGGAAAGTGCAAGACCGTGCCCAGAACTTCGCAATCGAACGGCGGGCCGACATCGGGATTCGCCGAATCGCACATGCCCAAAACGCCACCGATATTCAGCAGCTGAATCGTGTCACCGGCAACGAGGTCCGTCGGCAGGTAGCCTGAGTAACCGCGCAGGGCTTTGCGGTGACCGAGCGCGCCGACGACCACATCGCCCTGATTCACAGTCGCCATGCGACCCGATGTCAGTTCGAGTTGGTTGTAGCGTGTCTTGTTATTGAGTACACGCACGGCGATCAGAACACCTTCTTCGCAAGGAATATCTCCGGACAGGCGCAATTCGTGCCCGAGTTCGCTGTGTTGGGCAACAGAGGCGATCTTGTCGACGATGATGCTCTTCAAGATCTGTCTCCCGCCGCTCTGGTTTGCAATGAACCTGGCAGCGACAAAATGCGTGCGTACCCCAGCGTGTCGGACGCAGTCCACTCTCCCGCGGCTTCGCCGTACACGCCTTTTGTTGCTGCGAGCAACGAGTGCTTCGATTTGACGCCTTCAATAAACAAACTTCCGGGTCTTAGCGAGAACTTGACGTCGCCGGTGACGCGCTGCTGCGACGAGCTCAGGAACGCTTCAATATCATTGCAAACAAGATCCAGCTGCTTTCCTTCGTGAACCAGGTCGCCGTATACAGCAGCGATACTGTCTTTGACGCGCATCTGCAGCGCACTTAGAACCAGTTTTTCAAGTTCACGATGGGCTGTAATCAACGTGATAGCCGCCGGCGCTTCGAATGCGACGCGGCCCTTCGTACCAAGTACCGTGTCGCCGAGGTGGATGCCGCGACCGATACCGTAGCTGCCAGCGAGTACCTCGAGTTCCTCAATCAACGCAACCGGAAGTAATGTTTGGCCGTTCAGCGCGACAGGCACGCCGGAGTCAAATTCGAGGGTGTGCTGCGACGCTTTCTGCGGGTTGCTGAACGCATTTGGCGATAAGACCCAAGCCTCTTCAGGAATCGCATTTTCCGACGTCAGAGTCTCCTGGCCACCAATTGTTATTCCCCACAGTCCGCGATTGATCGAGTATGCGGAGCCTTGGGCGGGCAGCGGCATGCTGCGATCCTCGAGATACCTGAGTTGCTCCTCGCGCACCCAGCTGTTGTCGCGCACCGGTGCGAGTATTTCGAGGCCGGGATTCAGTGTGCGCAGCGCAACTTCAAACCGCACCTGATCGTTGCCGGCCGCCGTGCAACCATGTGCCACGGTTGTCGCGCTGCGATCTCTGGCCAGCCGCGCGAGGCGTGCGGCCTGCAGACCTCTCTCCGCACCAACACAAAGCGGGTAGGCCTGACCACGAAGGACGTTGCCCGCAATCAGGTGGGTGATGACGGAATCGAAAAAGTCCTGTTTGCAATCGATCAAAACGTGCTCGACGGCGCCAAGCGCCACCGAGCGTTCCTGGAGGGCAGTAGCGGCCTGTTGATCAATGCCGCCGGTATCAACCGTTGCTGTGATGACATCGCGGCCATAGGTCTCCCTGAGCCACGGCACACAAAATGACGTGTCGAGGCCGCCGGAAAACGCAAGGATTATGGGTGAAAGGTCTTTGCTCACGATGTCGTCCTGAGGTCCGCGAATTACGAGCAGGCGCGCTCGATTTTCGTGATGAGAAGTTTTTGGCTGGCAGCAGAGTCAGTCGCGACGAACACGGTGTCGTCGCCACCAATATTTCCGATCATCTCGGGCCAGTTACTGCGGTCGAGCGCCAGCGCAACACGTTGTGCCGCACCAATGGCCGTTTTGATCACTGTCAGGTTAGGTCCGGCCGCGGCGATATCGCGCAGGAATTCGGCGACGCCGGGGAGCTCATTGCTTGCCTGGGTATCCGGCCCGGGAAGCTCATAGCCACGATTCGTCTTGATCGCGCCCAGCTCTTTGAGGTCCCGGCTGACGCTCGACTGTGTCACGACCAGACCACTTGCCGTGAGCTCGTTCACCAGTGTCTGCTGCGTGTCCGCCGGCGCGCGTTGCAGGAGCTGCCGGATGGCGTCCCGGCGCAGAACTTGATCTTCGCTTGAGTTGGGCATGAGCCGCCTCGCATAAATATGCGCATACTAATAACAAAATGCGCATACTTGGTCAAGCCCCCGTATCGCATAATTGACAGGAATCCGGTTACACTGCGCGGCCTTGTGATACACGGGATTGCAGATGCCATCACCTGAGACAGTTGAGATTGAGACGGGCCCGAAGCCGATCGGCAGCGTGATCTGGCTGCACGGTCTCGGCGCTGATGGCCATGACTTCGAGCCGATCGTGCCCGAACTGCGGCTGCCCGGCGGTCTCGAGTTGCGTTTTGTTTTCCCGCATGCGCCAGTGCGACCAGTTACGATCAACGGCGGCATGTCGATGCGTGCCTGGTACGACATTCTCAGCCTTGATCGCGGCGGGCCGGTCGATGAGGTGGGCATTCGTGAGAGTGGTGAAATTCTCAATGCACTGATTGCTCGTGAACAGGAGCGCGGCATCGATGCGCGAAACATTGTGGTCGCCGGATTCTCGCAAGGGGGTGCAATCGCGATTCATTCAGCATTACGTTATCCGCATCGACTCGCAGGTCTGATGGCACTCTCGACTTATCTGCCGCTTCCCGGCCATTTCATAGCGGAGGTCCTTGAAGACCCGGATACGGGCAACCGCGACCTGCCGGTTTTCATGGCGCATGGAAGTTTTGATCCGGTCTTGCCGATGCAGCTGGGGCGGACTTCAGCCGACTTTTTGATCGAGTCCGAATTCAGTGTTGAATGGCACGACTACCCGATGGCACACGCAGTCTGTGCCGAAGAAATAGAGCACATCCGGGCGTGGCTAGTCGGCGTCTACGCCAACGCTGAATGAGAATTGCGATTCACCAACGTTGTTTCCGCGAGCGTCAAAACGTCGCTCGAGGAAGTGCCAGACACCTGCCTGATCTACGCGCACAATTGTTGAACAGCGTGTGCCATAGTCGGGCGTCACGATAAATGGTGCGGTGATGGCGTGTGCGATCGAAAAAGGCAGACGACCAATTTCGACTTCATCTACCGGACCTTTTTCCATATCGCCCAGGAGTCGTAGTAAGTGTGTCTCGTTGGCACGACCTTGCTCGAGCAGTGTGCCGAGCAGCGACCTGCTGCGCTCGACTTTCTCCCAGGGGGTATCGAGCGTCGCGTTGCTCAAGCCATATATTCCGGCCGGCAGCTCCTTCAGCCCACCGCCGCGGTTTGACAGGTAGGCAAGCTGACGACGGTCGGCGACGAGCAAATTAAATCCCGCGTAGTCTTCCGGCCTGATCGTGCTCAGGTAATCGACAGGTGACTGTTCGCGTTGCAGGAACTCCGTTACGAGGTGGCCGCGGGAACGAGGCTTGCCACGGCTCGTTGCCGCGTCCCTGTAATTCGTGATCGTTGCAAATCGGCCGCTACGGTGAGCGCCAAGCCACGTGCCACCAGCTTGCAAGTCACGTCCGCCGACGACATCCGGCTGATCAGACCACCAGCCCGCATCCTGGGTTGCCCGCGCATGAAACTCATCCCGGTTGGCGGCAACGACAAGAGGAGCATCTTCATGGACGTTGAACGCCAGCACAACAAGGCACATATCAGTCGCCGTCAGCCAGTTCGATCCAGTGATCCACGAGTCGTCGTGCGATCGAAATTCGAAAAGGCAGCCGCGGAAATCCGGAGCGCAACTCCTCGCGCGTAAACCACTGCGCATCCTCCAGTTCGCCATCATTGAGCACGATGTCCACCGAAACCGCTTGCGCCGTGAAACCAAGCATCAGCGATGAAGGAAACGGCCAGGGCTGCGAACTGTGGTATGAGACTTTGCCGACCCGGATATTTGTTTCTTCGTAAACTTCGCGACGCACAGCGTCCTCGAGGCTTTCGCCAGGTTCGACAAATCCGGCGATCGTGGAATACCGGCCCTCAGGCCAACTTTGTTGTCTCCCCAACAAACAGGAATCGCCATTCTCAACCAGAACAATTATTGCCGGGTCGACGCGCGGAAATATCTCCCGACGACAATCGTTATTCACGCAAATGCGCGAGTTGCCGGCCGCCTCCGATCGCGCCGACGATCCGCAAATTCCGCAGAACACCTGTGATGCGTGCCACAGGACCAGGGCACGTGCATGTGCGAGCAGATTGGCTTCATCGGGTGGTAACACGGTGCCGAGGTATCGCAGTTCCTGAAACTCCCCGAAGTCGGGGAATGGGGCCTTTCCATCGCCTGGGAATGCAACCGCGAAGGCAGGATGGTCCCTGAAGACGCCGAGGAAAATGAGTTCCTGATCGTCTACAACATCTTCGACCTGCTGGCGCTTGAGCAGAATTGCTTCGAGTGGCTCCCTACCGACAAGACATTGGTCGCCCCATACGGGAACAAAGCGACTGTCGTCACTCTTGACAGCTTCACTGAGCCAGTCGGGATCCTTGCGCCGCTCACCAATTCTGTCGACAAACGCGCCGGCGAATACGTTGTAGTTCTCCATCCGGCCGATAGGTTACCTGTGTAGCCTAGCCGCCGGCAAAACTGTGTACACCGGGTCGCCGGTGTCTGTGCGTTTCAATCTCACATGAAGGGCAGATCTTGTGGTCCAGCGCATAGGCGTCCTGTACGTAACGGGTCTGACAGGCTTTGCAGATCGCGAGATACAGTTCGTCGTTAAGGGAAATGTTGTGCAACAGGTTCCAGGCCCATTCAAAGCTCAAATGCGCGTTTTCATGGAGTACCAGATAGGTCTCGTAAGCGCGGCAGATCCTGTGCCCGAATTCAACATCGGGTCTTGGCCAGCACGCCGATACCTTGTTTCTGACATCGAGACGGAGAAGGAGTCCGCTGCAATAAAGCGCCACCAGCGTGGTTGCCTGTAACTGGTTCTCGGGATTCTTGACGAAGCGAGTAACCTGTCGTGGCGATTTGCCACGACGACGGCGCACGTCAGTGGCACCCGTGTTGCGAAAATACGTCGTGTAGAGTTTGCGGATTCGGTCGTCCGAGAGCCCGGTACACTCGCGTATCGTGCGAGTCCGGGCTTCGTGCCGGATCATCCTGAGCGCCAGTTCGAACTGGCTGCGTTCGCCAGCGTAGCGGTCGTCGGTCAATCGCATTTGCAAGCCTTTGTGCTAGAAATAGACCATATATAGTGATACAACAGCATATATGATCCATACATGGTCATGCAATCAAAATTATAGTAACTCGAAGAACGCGCGAGAAATGCGCAAGGAGGTTTGTATGGATTTCTCGGGACCAGAACCGGCGGATTTCGCCAACGTTAAATCGTTAAACCACGCCTTTCTATATTGTGTGCGCCGAGAGTCTTGCGGGCGGCACCAGCGGCAGCAGCTGCCGCAAGGAATACAGCGTCTGGTCACAGGCCTGACTGATTTGCAAATCGAGCGACTTGCGGCTGCGCCGTTCTTGCTACTGTCACTGCGAGAGCGAGATGAGCATTACTGGCAAGCGCTGCTCAACGACGAACCCAATAGTGACCTGTTTGTCGCCGTGGACTCGGACCCTGAGACTTGCCAGCTCGTGGCGGCCGGGCTTGCTTTCCTGTGGGCTTTGGCAAAGCGCAATCCTTACGCGACTCGTCTGATCTCGGGCGCGACGCTTAACTGGTGTGAGTTACTGGCCGACTACACAATGCTGCAACTGTTACAGCAGACAAATGGCCGTCGTGACCTGTTGCAGCCGCGTTTCCCCGGCAACGAACAATTCTGGAGCAAGCTGCTCGGACCCGGGCTGAGTTCCGAGCGAGATGTGCGCACTGCAGCTCATCTTGCGGCGCTGCAGTCCGTGCTGACGGAGGATCCTGCTAAGCGCTATCCGGCAACAAGGGCTGCTGCGTGCAGCACGGCGGTGCCGTCGCTGCGGATAGCCGACAGGAATGACCGACGTTAATCACCGACAGGTGTGACGCTGTGCGGGCGGCGTGGTTACAATAGCTCGCCTCATGCAAGCGCTGTCCATAAAAAATCTCACAAAGACCTATGCCAACGGCAACCAGGCCCTCAAAGGGATCAACTTTTCCGTTGCGACCGGCGACTTCTATGCGTTGCTCGGACCGAACGGCGCCGGCAAGACAACGGCGATCGGCATTATCAGTTCGCTGGTCAACATGACGGGTGGTGACGTCGAGATTTTTGGCCACAACATCGAAACGGAACTGGAAGCGGCGAAGACTTGCATTGGCCTCGTCCCACAGGAAATCAATCTGAATCTGTGGGAAGGCGTTCACAATATCGTGTTGAATCAGGCCGGATATTATGGGCTCGGTCGCCGGCTCGCGCAGGAACGATCCGAGAAATATCTTCGAGCGCTGCGTCTTTGGGATCGCCGCAATGATACTGCGAGAAGTCTGTCAGGTGGCATGAAGCGCCGGCTGATGATTGCACGTGCATTAGTACACGAACCCAGATTGCTGATCCTTGATGAGCCCACAGCAGGGGTCGATATCGAGATCCGACGGTCGATGTGGCAGTTTCTGCGCGACATCAATAAGGCTGGAACAACCATCATCCTGACAACGCATTACCTCGAAGAGGCAGAATCGCTGTGCCGGCATGTTGCGATAATCGACGACGGTAGAATTATTGAAGACGCACGAATGAGTACGGTGCTCAGAAAACTACAACGTGAGGTGTTCGTGCTTAGCCTTGCAGAGCCGCTAAGCGAAGCGCCCGCACTCGACGGATTTGAGACCCTGCTTCGTGAGGATCGCGAACTCGAGGTCGACAAGGGACCGAAGGTTGATCTTAATGATCTGTTCGCGCAGCTGGGCGAGCGGAACATCAGGGTCGTGAGCCTGCGCAATAAAGCCAATCGTCTTGAAGAGTTATTCATGCGCCTCGTCAAAAACAAGCAGGATGGCTTCAAGGAGGTTGCGGGGCAGTGAACATCGCGCTGAATATCGTCGCGTTAAAAACGATCGTTCGCAAGGAAATCGTGCGTGTGTTGCGTATCTGGATTCAAACGGTCGTACCGCCTGCGATCACGATGACCTTGTATTTCATCATATTCGGTAATCTCATCGGCCGGCGCATCGGCACGATGGATGGTTTCGACTATATGCAGTACATCGCGCCTGGCCTGATCATGATGTCGGTGATCACAAATTCCTATGGCAACGTCGTGTCGTCGTTTTTCGGCGCCAAATTCGGCCGCCACCTCGAGGAAATGCTCATCTCACCAATGTCGAATGCCACAATCATCATCGGGCATGTCGCTGGTGGTGTATTACGCGGTGTTCTGGTCGGGCTGCTCGTTACAATTATCGCGTTGTTCTTCACCAGGCTCGAAGTGCGCCATCCGTTCATCACGGTTTCGATCGTGTTGTTGTCATCCACGGTCTTCGCACTGGCTGGATTCATCAATGCCGTGTTTGCGAAAAAGTTCGACGACATCTCGATCGTCCCGACCTTCGTGCTAACGCCACTCACCTATCTCGGTGGTGTGTTCTATTCGATCTCGCTTTTGCCAGACTTCTGGCAGAAGGTGTCGCTTGCAAACCCGATCCTGTACATGGTCAACGCCTTTCGCTACGGCATCCTTGGCACATCGGATATCGGTATTGGCACGGCATACGGCATTCTGCTGGTATTCGTTGTCGTATTATTCGTTGCCTGCCAGCAACTCATGCGTCGTGGTATCGGAATTCGGGAATAGTCATGTGCGGTCGATTTGCCTTTTATTCACCGAGTGAAGCGACGGCTGCGCTATTCGGAGTCAGTGGTGCATACGAGGTAGAGCCGCGTTACAACATTGCGCCAACGCAATACGTCGCGGCTATCCGCAACGGCGAGGAAGCAGGACGAGAATTGACCATGCTGCGCTGGGGGTTGATACCGTTCTGGGCAAAGGATCCGTCAATCGGCAATCGGATGATCAATGCCCGTGCCGAAACCGTCGCCGAGAAACCGGCTTATCGAGCGGCCTATCGCAGGCGGCGATGCCTGGTACTGGCCGATGGTTTTTACGAATGGCACAAGGAAGCCGCTGGCAAGGTCCCGTATTTCGTCTCACTGGCAAGTGAGCAACCATTCGCACTGGCGGGACTGTGGGAAAACTGGCAGAGCAAAGAAAGTGGTGAGTCAATCCAGAGCATGACGCTGATCACGACGGCCGCGAACGATTTCATGGCGACGTTGCATCATCGTATGCCCGTGATCCTCCAAGCGGCAGCCGCGGATCGCTGGTTGACCGGTGACGATGATCTGATCGACGATGTCGTCAGCCACGGACCCGAGCTTCGGGCATGGCCTGTTGATCGTCGCGTCAACAACGCCCGTAACGAGGGCGAAGACCTGATCCTGCCGGTGAAGGAAGGTCTCTAGGCCGGGATGCTGGGGGCAATCGTGGCGGCCAATGTGGATGGCTGAGCGGCGACGAGCAGTGTACCGGGACCGCCATGTGCGCCGAGCCCAGCTCCAAGATAGGTCATTGTTAGCCTGCTTATCTGCGGCAGCATCCTGCGCAAGTCGCGCTCCAGTTTCACAGCATCGTCCGGGCATGTCGCATGAGCGATAGCGATATTCAGTGACTCGTACTGGCCCATGCGGTTTGCAATATGGCGTGCAAATCTCCTGACGCGATTACGTTTTCCGAAGAAAAAGGCGCCGGCCGTAATGCGGCCATCATTTGTTGTACGGACGATCGGCGTCAGCCGTAGCAGGTCCGCCACGGTTTTCACCCAGGACGGCAGCCGGCCACCACGTACGGCGTAACGCAGGTCACTCAGTACCGCAAATGTTTGTGTTTGCGGTATGAGCGCCTTGATTGCGGCGATCGTTTCCTTGGCGCCCAGTCCGGCCATCGCGCATTCGGCAGCGAACACGACCAGTTGTCCCTGACCCAGCGACGCATTGAATGAGTTGATAACGTGAATGCGGCCCGGTGCGTTGGTCCGATTTGCAGCTGACATCGCGGCTTCATAGGTGCCGCTGGCTGCCGCAGTAAGATTGATCGATATCACATCTGAAAAATGGCTGGCGAGAAACTGGAACTGGCGCCGAAAATCGCCGGGGGCTGGCTGTGATGTGGTTGGGTGATGCGGATTCGAGGCGAGTTCCGCGAAAAACTCTTCCGATGTAATACTGATCTTGTCGAGATAACCGCGATCACCAAACTGTATGCGGCAGGGAACCATATGAATATCGAGCCGTTCCAGGTCTTCGTCGGCAATGTCCGCCGCCGAGTCGGTGATGACCGCAAAACGTCTCGTCACATCGTGACTGCTGTGCTGCTGACGATGCATGTCGTCTGCTTTCTCGGCACTGACGTCGCCGTATATACGTCCGGTTTCGAATACAGCCTCGGGATCATTGACATGGATGTGGAGTCTGGCCTTGCGCTTGGTTCCTGCCAGAACAAGAGAATCGCCGAGGTCCGAGACGGCCTCTCTTAGCTTGCGGCGATCGATATCGGTGCCGGTGACAACGCACTCGGTGCAGTACCGATACTCCGAATCAACGGAAGAGCCGGCGGTTACCGCAACCGAATCATCGGAGCGCAAGACTGACAGGTCCGGCTGCTCCGCAATGCGACCGTGCTGAATGAACTCAGCCATCCCCGCCACGAGCAAAACAAAACTCCTGGCGCCAGCATCGACAACACCGGCCTTCCTTAAGACATCGATCTGTTCAGTCGTTGCAGCGAGAGCATCGTCCGCAGTTTGCAACGCGGCGTTTATGAGCGTCGGGAATTCGTCGTCCTGGCCTGCGGCAACTCGATGCGCAACGGCTTGCGCGAAAGCGGCGATAACCGACAAGATCGTTCCCTCACACGGCTTCGACAATGCGTCGCGTGCATACTCGCTACCCTGATCGATCGCCTTGCTGAATGTGTACGGTGTAAAACGTGTCAGCTCGCCAGCCGAGTCGCTCACACCCTGAAAGAACTGCGCAACGATCGCACCCGAGTTGCCGCGCGCGCTGTCCAGCAGCGCGTCCGCAATAGTGGCCAGCAACGTGCCGAGGTGTTTCTCACCGGATTCGGTCAGGGTCGCGAGTGCCGATCCGAGCGACAAAGCCATGTTGGTGCCTGTATCACCGTCTGCAACCGGGAACACGTTGATACGATTCAGAAAGTCCTGTTCGCCGATAACGCGATGAATCCCAGATACAAGGGCGTTGGCGAGGGCATCGCCATCGAGGTATTTTGTAACAGAGTCGGCCAAACGCGCCGCTACTCGCGAGGCAGTAGGAAGGTTGTTCCCTGATGTTCGAGAATGACACCGTCCGGCGTTATCTCGACAACAACCGGACCTTCTTCAAGTTTCGACTGTTCGCGATGCTTTGCCATATTGATGAAAACGAAGCGCTCAGCGGGGTCATCGCTGTAGACGTGGATATCGAGGTGCAGGTCAGTGATTTGCAGCGTGCCGTTAACACGCACTTCATCGATCGTTAATACTCGTGCTCTATTCACAGGAGTGGGTGGCCTGGTCGCGGCCTGCTGCGTCGCAGTTGGTTCAGTCCTAACCGGTTGATTCTGTTTTGCCTCGTTTATCTTTTCTTCAAACGACGGTTCCGTAATCGCGGCTTGTTCGACTGGTATTTCCTCAATGGTTGCGGGAACGTCGGGCGACTTGTCCGGGCGCATCAGTACGCCGACAAGGACGGCGATATTGACAAGAAGCAGCAAGCCAAGGAACCAAAGCCACTTGAAAGACTGCGGATTGCCTGAGCTGGATGGGACGCTGCTGAATTCAGCACCCGTTGCCTGTTGGCGTTCTGTTTCGGATTTTTTTAACGCATCGAGGATAAATGACATGCGCTACTCCTGTGCCAGTCGCGGAATCGTCAGTCGCGGCGTGTTATCGGGCGCGAGCAGAGTATTCATGATGATCTGTGTCTTGTGTCCAGCCAAACCGTCGACATCCAGGCGGTGATCGCGCTGAAATGCACGCACCTGTTCCCGCAGGTCGCTGTCGAATACATCAGAGTCCATAGCCTGTGTTCGGTATCGCGGGTCAATCGCCGCCAGACTTTGCCGTAGCCAGACGACATTCGTACCACTCGAACCCGGTCCCAGCGCCACAGAAGAACCATTGGGTGGTCGCCACAGCAGCATGTATCGGCCGAACCACATGTCAGAGACATCGTCGATTGGATGTGTTACTGCAACGCCCCCGATCGACAGTTCGACGGTCTCGCCAGTGATGGCAGTTAGCACGACGTTGTGCGCTGCACCTCTGTTGTCGATCAGCGTCAGAACCGCCGGTCGGTCAAACTGTTTTAATCCACTCCAGGAACCCCGTTGGAACAGGCATTCGTAGCCGCTCGTTGCCACTTGCGTGCACACTCGCTCGTCACCCCGATAGTCAAGGCCCCACAGATCCAGCAATGCAACAAACGCCGACTCCGAGTCGGTGAGTCCCTCGGCGAGTTGTAGCTGCTCGTCGAGCGAGACCTCGGGCTCCACAGCAATCGTGTCGAGCGCCGGATCCATTTCCGCTTCCAGTGTGGCTGCAGGCTGCTGCGCCGATGAGACCGCCGGCGGATTCACGCCGTCGTCAATCAGGTTACTACGTTCATCCAGCGTCGTAAGGAAGCCTGCGACGATAACGACAGCGGCCGCCACGCCAAGTATGGGTACGGCCCAGCGTAACCAGCGCACAGCGTCCGATTTGCCCGTGATCTCGGCGGCTGCCCGTCTGATCATGCGGCGATTGACCCGCCGGTTCCCGCCGCTGTAGGCGCCAAGCAGTGCTCGATCGCATATGACGTTGACGAGCCTGGGAACGCCCTGCGAGTGGCGAAATACTTCCTGTTTCGCGCCAGCGTCGAAAACTTCACCGAGTGCACCGGCAACTTTCAGGCGATGTTCGATGTAGTCCGCCGTTTCATCGCGCGACAGAGGTTCGAGGTGATACCGGCCGGTGATTCTCTGCGCAAGCTGGCGCAGGTCGTTTCTTGCCAGCAGGTCACGCAGTTCTTCCTGGCCAATCAGAATAATCTGCAGGAGTTTTTGCTTTGCCGTCTCGAGGTTGGTCAACAATCTTACTTCTTCGAGAACTTCGGGCGCCAGATTCTGTGCCTCGTCCACCACCAGAATGGTGCGGCGACCGTCCGCATGAGCGTTGAGAAGGTGCCTGTTCAGGGTATCGATCAACGCCTTGATACTGCCCCTCTCCTCGGGCACCGCAACGCCAAGTTCCTCGCAAATTGAGACCAGAAACTCACGAACCGACAGTTGTGGATTCAGGACAACTGCGACATCGGCGTTCGCGGGCATGCGATTGAGCAGCAATGTGCGAACGAGCATTGTCTTGCCCGTGCCCACCTCGCCCGTCAGCTGTATGAAGCCGCCGCTTTCCGTGACGCCGTAAACCAGATGAGCGAGCGCCTCACCATGGCGTTCGCTCATGAACAGGTAACGCGGATCTGGCGTTATCGAAAACGGCTTCTCATTTAAACCAAAAAAGCTGGTGTACATTGTTTTTCGCCGCAGCTCTGGTCCTCTCTCAGGGCCTCAATTCTACATGACTCAGGGCCTTTCCAGCGTCCTGGCACGGCCAACCGACAGATTACCGAAGCGATCACGTATGTCATCCACAGTCCGGTCGACGGCGCTTGGCGCCTGGGCATCCTCAGCAGCGAACAAATCCCGCTGTTCGGCTGGAGAAAGCTTGCTGCCTCCTACACCAAGCAGTCGAATGCGCGTGCCGGGGTTCTTTTCGAGCCAGGTTCCGAGGAGATTACACGCGACCTGGTAGATCTGGTCAGTGTTATTTACAGGTGGCTGGAGACTCTTTTGCCGAGTGAAGGTCTGGAAATCGGATTGACGAATCTTGACCTGCACGGTGCCGGCCTGGAGGTCTGATTCTCGCAGCCGTCGCGCGGTGGTTTCTGACAAACGCAACAGTTCCCGCTCCATGTCGCCGCGTTCACTGAGGTCGACGTCATACGTCTCTTCGGCGCTGATGGATTTCTCCTCGCGAGATGCGACAACCGGGCGGTTGTCGATACCTGCCGCACGCTCGCGAGTGCGCATCGCAAATCGGCCGAATACGGACTCGAGATCCCGATCAGGGGCAAGGCGAAGATCTACGATGCTGTGAATATCGATTTGATGCAGGCGTGCGAGGGTCTGGCGACCGATTCCTGGAATCACTGAGACAGGTAGCGGATCGAGTTTCTCCCGGCAATTCTGTGCAGTGATGACGGTAAAGCCGTCCGGCTTGTCGAGGTCCGACGCAATTTTCGCGACGAGTTTATTTTCGGCAACACCGACCGATGCGGTCAGTTTTGTTCGTTCACGAATGATCCTCTTGATACTCATCGCGATTTCCACTTCGGAGCCGTGCAGATTACGACTTGCGGTTACGTCGAGAAACGCTTCGTCGAGCGACAGCCCTTCGACAGCCGGCGTGAACTCAAGAAATACAGAAAAAATCTCCTTTGACACGGCCTGGTAATGAGACATTCGTGGTGAAACCCGGATGAGATCGGGACATCGACGCAGGGCATCGGCCATCGGCATCGCCGAGCGGACTCCGAATTCTCGGACCTCGTAGCTGGCCGCTGCGACGACGCCGCGATTGCTGCCGCCGCCGACCACGACAGGTTTACCACGCAGTTCCGGTTTATCTCGTTGTTCGACGGACGCATAGAAAGCGTCCATGTCGACATGAAGAATCGCGCGATTTGCCTGGACCATCCTAGTTACCGCGCTCGACGATGTAGCGAGCCAGCCAGCGCAGAGAATCAGCGTCATTACCAAAGTCGTCGAGTTGTTCAAGTGCATTGTGGAGCAGGCCGTCGCAACGACGTCGTGCCTCGTCAGTGCCCATCAGGCCTGGGTATGTTGCTTTGCCGAGGCGTTGATCGGCACCGGCCTGTTTGCCAATAACTGCGGTATCGCCTTCGACGTCCAGTAAGTCGTCCTTGATCTGAAACGCAATACCAATCGTCCGACCAAAGGCGTCGATCGCCGACGCACGATCGGCGGGCAGATTGTCGTCCAGCATCGATGCCGACAGAACCGCCGCGTGAATCAATGCGCCGGTCTTGAGTGAATACATGTGTTCGATTTCTTCGGCAGACAGTGAACATCCCTCGGCCGCGAGATCCATCGACTGGCCGCCGGTCATACCAATCGATCCGCAGGCGTCTGCGAGCAGCTTGACGAGCCTGGTTCGCGTCGGCGCAGCGACATCCCTGATATCAGCCAGTACACTGAATGCCAGCGGTTGCATCGCATCTGCCGCGAGAATGGCCGTAGCTTCATCGAAACGGCGATGTAATGTCGGTTTGCCGCGCCGCAGGTCATCGTTATCCATCGCGGGCAGGTCATCATGCACGAGCGAAAACGCATGAATGAGTTCGATGGCAGCAGCCGGGGCATCCAGGACCTGTTCCGCCAGGCCGAGGCATTCGCCGGTTGCGTACACGAGCAGCGGACGGACACGTTTGCCGCCATTGAAAACCGCGTAACGCATTGCGTCGTGGAGGCGCTTGGGAGGCTGTGTGGATGGCGGCAATACCTCGTCGAGCTTCTCGGTTACACGCTCCGTGTAATACGCGATGCGATTCTCAAACGTTGCTGACAATGACGGCTCCGGCAGCTTGGACAGGGTCATGTAGCCTACACGGATTTGCGGCCTGTGCGCAGCACAGCTGAGCTATAATTCGCGTCCCTTTTTCGCATTGAACGAGACTATGCGGGCAACTGCCAGAGCTCAGCCGAACATCGCGCTGATCAAATACTGGGGAAAGCGCGATACAGTGCGCAATCTCCCGGCGGTCGGTTCTATCTCGATTACGCTGGCCGATATCCATACGACGATGTGTGTCGAATTCGACGACTCGTTGCACGATGATGTGCTGACCGTCAATAGCAGTGACAACGTCGACATGTTGCCGCGAGTCAGGCGTTGCCTCGATTCGGTAGCGGGCGAGCGCCGACTCCCGGCGCGAATAGTCAGCCAGAGCAATTTTCCAATCGCAGCGGGCCTCGCATCTTCAGCTTCTGCGTTTGCCGCACTCGTCGTCGCGACCGACGCGGCGATGGGCACTCAAAAAGATGTTGGGCGGCTGGCAAGCCTTGCAGGCGGGGCTTCCGGATCGGCGGCGCGATCGCTTCATGGCGGGTATGTTGAACTCGAGAATGCAGGCGATGACATCTCAGTCGCATGTTTGCGTTCAGCAGATGAGTGGCCGCTCAAAGTCGTTGTTGCGATAACCGCATCAGGCCCCAAAGCAGTTGGTTCTACAGAGGCCATGGAGATCAGCCGTAAGACATCGCCATTCTTCAGCAGATGGATTGACCAACAGGAAGTGGATCTGACAGAGGCGAGAATGGCGATAGCCGCAAAAGACTTCGCGAAACTTGCATCGGTTGCTGAACACAACTGCCTGAAGATGCATTCAGTGATGTGGGGATCACGCCCGCCGATGATGTACTGGAATAGCGCGACGCTGGCTTGTATGGAATCCGTTCGCGAATTGCAATCTCGTGGCGTCGCCGCGTTTTTTACGATTGATGCCGGGCCGCAGGTCAAGGCTGTATGCGAACCGGCCGATGAAGCACGTGTCCGTGATGCGCTGGCCGCTACTGATGGTGTCGAGGAAATTCTAGTGAGCGGGCTGGGTGCCGGTGCGGTACGGATTGCCGATGACTGACCAGGCTCCCGACAGACTAATCACGGCAAGCGCGCCGGGGAAAATCGTCCTGTCCGGCGAATACGCGGTACTCGATGGAGCGCCAGCCATTTGCATGGCCGTAGATCGGCGTGCGCACGTGACGATTTCACCCGGTGTCGAAGACCATCACACAATTAACGCGCCCGGGTATTCGAGCGAGCTTGGCAGGTTCAACGTTGCAGGCAGCGAACTGGAATGGCTTGCTGGTGGCGATGACTTCACGCTGGTCAATGATGTCTGGTGCGCGGTGAATGCACCGATTCCGACAAACCTGTCGCTGGTAATTGATACGCGTGAATTTCAGGATGAAAAAAGCGGCCTGAAAGTCGGTATTGGTTCAAGTGCGGCTCTGGTCGTTGCGCTGACAGCGGCACTTTGTGAGTTTGCCGGGATCGATGCAGACATCAAGAACTTGTCTGTTGACGCACACCGAAAATTCCAGCGTGGCCATGGCAGTGGCATTGATGTTGCTTGTAGCTGTGCTGGCGGACTTGTCGAATTCAGCATGGGGGCTGACCGGGTGCAACAAATCGCCTGGCCCAATGACCTCGCTTATGCGTTGGTTTGGAGCGGCGTATCCGCTAACACGGGCAAAAAACTGCGACGACTCGACAGACAGGATGCTCAGCCATCGCGTGCCACCTTGCTCAATTCTGCGAGGCGGGTATCACGGGCGTGGCGCGACGGATCAGCACATGCCATTCTCAAGGAGTATCGTGATTATGTAGACGTGCTGCGCGAGTTCAGTGGAGAGCACAAGCTCGGCATATTCGATGCTGGTCATGCGGAGTTAACCGATGCCGCTGATGAGGCGGGCGTGATCTATAAGCCCTGCGGAGCTGGTGGCGGTGATGTCGGTATCGTATTCGCCGATAATGACGCTGCCGTAGCAGCCTTTGTCGGCAATGCGTTGCCGGACAATTACCGGGTCCTGAGTATGAACATCGATCCGCGCGGTGTGCAGATCGTCCGAGAGAAGCTTTGAGTGATTCGCGAATTACTGGTTTGTATCGGCTGAGCGTCGCTGAGCGCATCGACGAGTTGCAGCGACTGGGGTGGCTGTCCGGCGCTGACGCCGAACGCTTGCGCCAGGGCCGGGTCGCATTGTTGCCTGCAATCGCGGATAGGATGATCGAAAACGTTATCGGCGTATACGGCCTGCCGTTCGCAATTGCACCAAACTTTTTGGTTAATGGCCGCGACTATATTGTGCCGATGGTCGTAGAAGAGCCGTCGATTGTTGCCGCGACAAGCAATGCCGCGAGGATTGCGCGGATCACAGGTGGGTTCGCATCGCGATGTTCCGAATCATTGCTTGCCGGTCAGGTCTATGTATCGGATATCAGAGATGTCGATGCGGCCCTTGAGCGAATCGGGGCGGCTGAAGAAGAGCTACTTGCACTATGCAACGCAGTGCATCCCCGGCTGACCGAGCGTGGTGGCGGCGTACGTGAAGTTGAGGCGCGTCAGGTGGAACTTGCGAACGGCAGCCGTGTCCTTGCAATACACCTCCTCGCAGACACTCGCGACGCTATGGGCGCAAATCTCGTCAATACGATATGCGAGTCAATTGCGCCGAGAATCGCAGAGCTTTGCGGTGGCAACGTCGCATTGCGCATCCTGTCCAATCTTGCCGATCGGTCGCTCGTTACCTGCACGGTTCGATATGAGCTTGGAGACCTGAAAAGCGACGATTTCGAGGCGGAGCTTGTGCGCGATCAAATCATACTGTCGAGCGAGATTGCCAGTGTAGACAGGTACAGGGCGGCGACACATAACAAGGGCATCATGAATGGTGTCGACGCACTGGCGATCGCGACCGGCAATGATTGGCGTGCGATCGAAGCCGGCGCGCATGCGTTCGCCGCATCGACGGGACAATATCTGCCGCTTTCGACCTGGTCGGCTGATGGTAATGGCGACCTGATTGGTGACATTGTGATGCCACTCAAAGTCGGTATTGTCGGCGGCAATCTCAACGCAAATTCAGGCGCGATACTCGGACTGCAACTGGCGGGGGTCCACTCGGCGCCCGAGCTTGCGGAATTGATGGCGGCCGTCGGTTTAGCACAGAATTTTGCGGCGCTGAAAGCGCTCGCAACGAGCGGTATTCAGGAAGGACACATGAAGCTCCATGCGCGCAGCGTCGCGTCGAGCGCAAATGTTCCTGACGAAATATTTGACGATGTTGTCACGGAGCTGATTGACTCCGGTGACATCAAGACATGGAAGGCGTCCGAGATTCAGGCCAGGAAGCAGGCTCCGGCTGCAATTGAGAATCCGACGGCAACCGCCGCTGGCAAAGTGATTCTGTTGGGTGAACACGCGGTCGTGTACGGCAGGCATGCGCTTGCTCTGCCAATAACAGATGCTGTTTCCGCCGACATCATGGCGAGCGACTCGATACCGACTATCACCATTCCCGAATGGGGAATCAGTCAAGAACTTGGAGCTGCGGATGGCACGGCGATAGGAGCTGTCGTCGCACTGATACAAAGCGAACTCGGCATCGTGGCGGCTCGCTACTCGATTCAGGTTCGCTCGGCGTTACCTCGGGCGATGGGTCTCGGCTCGTCTGCTGCATTTGCCGTAGCAGTCACACGTGCGTTCGATGCCGAACTCGCACTTGGGCTTGATGACGAACAGATCAATGCTGTTGCTTTTGAATGTGAGAAGCTGGCCCATGGCACGCCGTCAGGAATCGACAATACGATCGCGACGTACGGTGACCCGATGTTGTTTCGTAACGCGGGCTCACTCGAGTGCGACACAGTGACACTTGCGGAGATGCCGCCGATTGTCATTGCATGCAGCAGCAAGTCCGGGTTGACCAGGGACCAGGTTGCCGGTGTCCGTTCGCGGTACGACCAGAATCCTGCACATTACGAAGCAATATTTGATGAAGTAGATGCTCTCAGTCAGGCAGGTGCCGTTGCGCTTGCCGCGTCTGATTACTCAGGCCTTGGTATGCTCATGAATATCTGCCATGGCTTGATGAATGCGATTGAAGTGTCCACCGCCGAGCTGGAGAGCATGATTAGTATTGCGCGAGCGGCTGGAGCCGTTGGCGCGAAAGTGACGGGCGCTGGCGGCGGCGGATCAATCGTGGCGCTGTGTCCCGGTTCGGTCATCGCAGTGAGCACAGCGCTGAAGGCCTCGGGTTTCAGAACCATGAGTCTTGCCAAGCAAAAGGAACGCTGAATTGGAAAGTGAACACCGAGTTGTGTCTGCAGAAACCGAGGAGCTAATCCTGGTTGACGCCGAAGACACTGAAACGGGATTCTTGTCAAAGGCCGAGTGCCACAATGGCGGGGGCGTATTGCATCGCGCTTTTTCTCTGTTCCTGTTTAATCAACGAGGCGAGTTGTTGTTGCAGCAACGCAGTGCGTCAAAACGGCTTTGGCCCGGCTTCTGGTCTAACAGTTGCTGCAGTCACCCGCGACGCGGTGAATCGATGCCCGTCGCCACGCAACGGCGGCTTCGGGATGAACTGAACATCGAAACGTCGCTCGAGTTTGTTTACAAATTCAGCTATCGGGAGGAATTTGGTGATTCCGGGTCCGAAAATGAATTTTGCCACGTGTTTTTCGGCGAGGTCGGCGATTCCGTCAGGCCAAATGACCACGAAATCGACGGCATACGATTTGTGCGCCCACACGACCTGGTTGAAGAGTTTGCCGCGACACCGGCGATTTTCACGCCCTGGTTCAAAATGGAATGGCAGACCTTATTGGACGAGCACCGGGACAAGCTGGCTGCCTACAGCAGTATTTAGCCTACGTAGCGGTAGTACTCGATGCCCAGATCGGTGAATTGGCGCTCGTCGCTTATGCCGACACGATCAATCACGAACTCGTTCCTCGGTACGTAGTCCAGCCCCCTGACGCGATAGCCATCATGCATCGCAATGTACTGCTCCTGGTCAAGGTCGACAGCAAATTGCATTACGTCGCCAAAACCGATTTTGGCAGTCGCGTCACGCCAGCCATCTGCCATGAAGAAGGGAATGACTTCGGCGGCGTCGCCGCTGCCATATCCGAGTGTCAACACTTCTTCTCCGCACGACAGAGAACCTTCGTCGAGAGCTTGTTCGAAACCCGCGGCTAACCAGGCCGGCAGGGCGGCCGTATATAAATTACCCAGATCGAGCACTGTATCGCTGCCCAGGGCAAGCTTGTCCAGAATTTCGCGCCGAAAATGGCGTGACGCCCGGAATATGCGGAGTACGGCCATTGTCAGCGGATAGGCTTCGTACTGCAGCTGCTCGGGGTTAGCCAGTCCAGCCACATCAGGTTTGCCGAGCATCTCGGCCTGGAGCATCTTTGGATCAATGCCGGCTTCGTAGCAATACGATGCGAGCTCGGCACGATCCTCAGCATCTCCGTGGCTCATCGCGAACAAATAGGATACGGCCCAGCCTGTCTCGGGCATGCGGCGATAAGGTCGATGCATGAACACGGTCTTCAGGGAACGCATGTAGCTGGCTGGATTCAGTCCACGCTTCTCAAACATGTCATGCAATGCGTGCAGCGTCTCGTCGATATAGCAGGTCGTCGAGTACTTGCCATTAAACACGGGAAAGTCCTGGACCTGATGCGTCTGCGACCGGTCTTGACCGCAAAAGCGTGACATCGGCTTGCGGAAATCCATGATGCGATAGTCGGATGCCGATCCCGAGGCGGGTAAATCAACGACAGCGAGTGTCGGGTTTTCCTCGAGCAGCATTGCTACAGCGCCGGCTCCCTGCGTCGGTTCGCCGCTTGAGCCTCGCGCGTATTCCGCAATGTCCGCACAGACCACAATTGCCTGCCCGCCGGCGCCATCAAGTGCGAGATGGCGAATCGCGCCCTTCATGCCATAGACACCGCCAAGGCACGCATGCTTGAACTCCGGAACCTCACAGCTCCTGGCAATTGGCGGTTTACCGCGTGCTTCCAGCGCCCGGTCGACCATTCCCTTGACGATGATGGCCCCTGCGGAATTGTCGGTGCTTGACTCGGTACCCAACCCTAAGAACTTGATGCGAGTCGGGTCGACGTCGTATTGCTCAATCAGCCGCATAACCGCGGTTGCCGCCATTGTGTAGACGCTCTGATCAGGTCCGCGAATTCGGAAACTGCGGCCGACGACCTCGCGGATCTTGGGCCACTGGTTGCCGGTCCAGTCACACCAATCCTCGAGCCAGACTCGATACGGCGGGATATAAGCGGCGAGGCCACTAATTCCGATATTCTTCTTGTCGCTGGATTGATTCATGGGTGTGATATGCCGTAACTCCCGAATTCTAGTGGTCCGGGCGCGGTGACTCAACCATCTATTCGATAGTAATCGTGATTAAGTCCGACATTATGGGTGGATCGTGGGGAATATGCAGGTGGTCACCCAGCAACAGCCGCAGCGTATGTACGCCCGGCTCCAGGGTCAGCTCGGTCGACGTGCTGGCGTCACCAAAATGAATGTGATTTGCATCTGCCGGGATCGGTAGCGCCATGTCGGGCGGAGTCGTGTCGACAAGCAAATGGTGATGACCTGAGTGCGCGTCATCGACGCCGGCGGCTACAACATTCATGCCGTCGAGTCCAAACTCGATCCTGACCGGGTTCGATACCGTGTCGCCGTCAGCAGGCGTTGTGAAAAACACCGTGGCGCCGGCTGGAGACGCCGTGCGTGGCGGCAGTGCTATGGGCCCCGCGCTATCCGCGACTATGCGCGCATCCGTCGGGGGTTCAACTGCCACCTCTGGCTCATCCTCATGCTGGCCACATGCGCTAATCGACCATAGAACAGCAATGCCTGTGAGTATTGAAAATGCACGTGTCGAGTTCATTCTTATCCTCTCAGGCCGCTTTGGTATCCACAATAGTAAGTGTTCGGGCTCGGATTCACACCCCGTAAGTTCCCTCAGATCGAAAACGCCGCGATCGCCAGCGCGGCGAGCATCGTCGAAAAGAAGCCCATCGCATAAGCGATGACCAGAACGATGTATTTGAAAAACGTGATCAACCGACCCTGACCATAGACACGCCGCATGGCGATGAACAGGTACACGGGTATGTAAAACGACACGGCGACGAGCGTAAGAACCACTATCGCTTCCGGGATCGCCAGCATTGCAGCAAACCGTGCGAAAACAATCTGCAACGACAGAATCAGAAAAAAGAACGCGTGAAAATGCACGAAGAACAGCAGGTGCTCGACGTAGTAGCGCTTCGACAACGGGTACAGGGCCTTGAGTACAAAAGCCATCAGTGGCAGCAAAACGATCAGCGCGGCCGGGATATTATCGAGCAGGTTGTCCAGGAGTGCGCGACCGTCATCGAGGCGCGTGCGTTCGCAAACCCGCTTCACCCGCTCCGGTGTCAATCGGCGCGCTAGCCAGTCGGGCATGTCATCCATTTCGGAGGCATCGATGTTGCAGTCCTCGTCTATCTCGGCTTCTTCACCGAAGCTGAGTCGGAAACCGTCTTCGTCAATTTCGACCTCCTCAGGCAACTCGACGCCGACAACGACGCCTTCTTCAACGAGTTCGTCGAGCGCTTCCTGTGTTTCCCTTTCTGCTTCACTGATCTTTTCTTCACTGGCGGATTCTGGCTGCGGCTCAAATAGCAGACCCAGTTCCTCGCGCGGATCAAAGAAAGCGACTACGAAAAACAAGAGGCTGAGTACGAGGTACATGCGAAACGGCGGCATGTAGCGGGCACGCCGACCTTGCAAATAGTCGTGCGTGAGACGGCCCGGACGGTTCAGCAGCGGAACCATGGTCTGCCAAAGGCGCGAATCGATCTCGAGCAGGTCGCCGAAAGCGTCGCTAATCAGCTCCCAAAGGCTAATCAAGCGGCTGCGGGAGCGCTGACCACAGGCGGCGCAATACTGGCCCCGCAGTTGGGCGCCACAATTCAGGCAGTCCGGGGACGACTCAGGCGTCACACCAGATGACTGGTCCTCGCGAAGAATCCGCCCGTTAATGGAAATCTGTTCACCGAATTCAGCTTCAAGTTCACTGTCAAGGTCGGTGCCTGTACCGTCAAGAAAGTCGTCGAGCGCTTCGTCGCTTGCCAGTACATGAAGACAAACCCGCCGGACACGCCCTTTCTCACCGTCGGCCATCGGGAAGACACTGCAGTCGACGATGCCTGGCTCGCGAAGTGCGTTGCGGACGTGGTCTTTCAGCCAACGATCGCAATCGTCAGCAACGTCCCGGTCTACGAAGAATGTGACTTCATAGATTGGTCCGGATTGATTTGTCATCGCTTAATTGGCTTTTCTATTTCTTCTTACGAGTGGCTTTCTTGCGTACGGTCTTCTTTCGCGGCGTAGCTTTCTTGCGCGCCTTTTTCTTCGCCTTGTTGCCCGGGCTCTTACCACCAGTAGCAAGGGGTGCAGTGATCTCGGCACCGGCTCCCGTACGCCTCAGTTCTTCGGCAGCGAAATCGTCAACGGCAAGGAGTGCAGTCACCTTAGCATGGTAATCATGCAACTCAGCCGCTTCCGCCTTGCTGATCACGCCGGCGTGCTCGGCCTCAGCAATTTGATTGCCCAGATAGTCTGACCAAATCAGTCCTTCCTTCTGTGCCTGCCTGAGCCGGCGCTCCATGGGCGCAAATTTCTCTGCCAGTTCGAGGGCCTCCTGCAACTGACCCAAAGGATTGTGCGGCTCCAGCGTGGTGTAGGCCTGTCGACTAAGCCGTTCCCGCGCCTCTCCGGACCGCGTCATCAGTTCGACCACTTTGCGAGCAAGTTCATCTGACGGGGCTGTGTAGGTTCGGCCGCGCGGGAAAATGAATGCGCGCAGGAACGTCGCGACCCAGCGATTCGGGAAATTGCGCAGGAAAGCATGCAAGGCTTCCTGAGCCTGATACATCAAGGTTCTGACCGACCATTCGACCAGTGGCAGGTCTGTCGCTCGCCGCCCCTGGTCTTCGAAATGCTTCAGTACTGCCGATGCCAGGTACATCGAACTCAGCACGTCACCAAGGCGCGCAGACAACAGCTCACGCTTTTTCAGGGCACCGCCCAGCGTCAACATCGCGAAATCAGACGCAAGGGCGAAGGCTGCGCTGTAGCGGTTGATATTTTGATAGTAACGGCGTGTTGGCGTATTCAGTGGCACACGGCTGAACTTGGCATGTGTAAGTGCGAGGAAGAATGACCGTGCCAGATTACTGATAGCGTAGCCGATGTGGCCAAATAAGGCCTTGTCGAAATCGATCAGACCGCGGTCGGTATCCTCGTCGCCAGCAGCGTTCATCTCCGGCAATACGAAGGGATGACAGCGGATCGCCCCCTGACCATAAATGATCAGGCTGCGCGTCAGAATGTTGGCCCCTTCCACGGTGATAGCGATTGGCGCAGCCATATAGCCACGAGCAATGTAGTTATTCGGTCCCATCGAGAGGGCTTTGCCGCCGTGCACGTCCATCGTGTCAGTTGCGACTTTGCGGCCGAGCTCGGTGCAGTGGTACTTGAGAATTGCAGATGGGACCGCCGGCTTTTCTCCCTGATCGATCGCGCCCGCGGTAACTGAGACAGCCGCATTCATGATGTATGTGTAACCCGCGATACGAGTCAATGCTTCACCGACGCCCTCGAAGTTCGCGATTGGCATGTTGAACTGCTTGCGAATCTTCGCGTAGGCACCGCTGGCATAGCTGGCGGCTTGTCCGCCGCCCGCGCCCGTTGACGGCAAGGTGATAGCGCGTCCAACGGACAACAGCTCGACCAGCATCTTCCATCCCCTGCCAGCCATCTCCTGGCCACCGATGATGTAGTCGAGTGGTACGAAGACGTCTTCACCCGTTGTCGGGCCGTTCAAAAACGCAATCGTCATGGGGTGATGGCGGCGCCCAACAGTTACGCCCGGAAGGTCAGTAGGAATCAATGCTGCAGTGATGCCGTAGTCTTCCCTGTTACCAATCAGATGGTCCGGGTCGTAGAGCTTGAATGCGAGCCCGAGCACCGTTGCTACGGGGGCTAGCGTGATGTAGCGCTTGTCCCAGTTCAGCCGAATCCCAGTAATCTGTTTGCCGTTCCACTTGCCCTTGCAGATAACGCCGCTATCGATCAAAGAAGCGGCATCAGAGCCTGCTTGCGGTGATGTCAGTGCAAAACAGGGTATCTCGGTGCCGGCAGCCAGCCCGGGCAGGTAATGGTTTTTTTGCTCTTCGGTGCCGTAGTGCAACAACAATTCTGCAGGCCCGAGCGAATTTGGCACACCGACAGTGGACGAGGCCGTGGGGCTGCGGCTTGCGAGTTTTGCAATGACCATCGCATTCGCATACGCCGAAAATTCAAGTCCGCCATACTGCTTGGGAATGATCATCGCGAAGAATCGATGCTCGATGATGTAGTCCCAGACTTCTTTGGGCATATCGGCCAGCTCGTGGCAGATCTCCCAGTCGTCGAGCATTGTGCACAGCTCTTCGCAGGGCCCGTCCATAAAAGCCTGTTCTTCCTCTGACAATTCCGGTGCCGGGAAGGACATGAGGCGGTCCCACTCGGGCATGCCGGAAAACAGCTCTCCATCCCACCAAACGTTGCCGGCTTCGAGCGCTTCGCGCTCGGTATCGGACATCGATGGCAACATCTTGCGGTAGACGTCGAGCAGTGGCTTGGTGATTTTCTCCCGCCGCAGCTCGATCAGGTTTGGGACGATCATCAGGCCGAATACGACCCAAAGGAGCAACAACCAAAGCCACCAGCCGCCGCCGAAGACCGTATAGGCGAGCAGAGCAAGGCCGGTCGCGATCGTGGATGTACGCAGATCAATGCGTTGGTAGGCGAGATAGATGCCACCGCCGACAAACAGTAGCAACCAGAACAGACTGACAAGAAAACTGGACAAAACTAATTCCTCTGGGCAGGTCAACTGCCATGGCAAACCCTATCACTGAGGCGCAAGGCGTGCCATGCGTGGTTTCACATCAGAGCAAATCTTCGATTGCCGCCCGTTCCTCCCGGAGTTCGACCTCGGTTGCGTCCATACGTTCGCGGCTGAATTCGCTGATGTCCAGATCCTGAACAATCTCATAATTGCCAGAGCTGCAGCGCACCGGATAGGAGTAGACAATTCCAGGCTCGATGCCGTAACTGCCGTCTGCCGGGACCGCCATGCTGATCCAGTCATCATCAGGCGTGCCATGTGCCCAGTCACGCATGTGGTCAATGGCAGCCGAAGCAGCTGAGGCGGCGGACGATGCGCCACGAGCCTTGATGATGGACGCGCCACGCTGTTGGACCAGCGGGATAAACTCATCGACCAACCAGGCCGGGTCGATCAGTTCGGATGCATCCTTGCCGTTGAGCAACGCCTGATCGATATCCGGATACTGTGTTGCCGAGTGATTGCCCCAGATTGTCATCTGACGGATATCGGCGACATGATTTCCCGTTTTGCTTGCCAGCTGTGCCATCGCGCGGTTGTGGTCGAGGCGAGTCATCGCCGTGAAATTGCGCGGACTGATGTCCGGCGCGTTACTCAGGGTGATCAAAGCGTTCGTGTTCGCTGGGTTGCCAACAACCAATACGCGAATGTCTCGACTCGCGTGATCGTTGATCGCCTTGCCCTGAACAGAAAAGATAGCGGCATTCGCTTCGAGCAAGTCCTTGCGTTCCATGCCCGGTCCACGCGGCCGCGCGCCGACGAGAAGCGCGTAGTCGCTGTCTTTGAAAGCGACATTCGGATCATCTGTTGCGACAACGCCGGCAAGCGTGGCGAATGCGCAGTCGTCGAGTTCCATGACAACGCCATTGAGCGCAGGCAATGCGGGTGAAATTTCCAATAGCTGCAGAATGACAGGCTGGTCGGCACCAAGCATCTGGCCCGAGGCAATTCGGAAAGCAAGCTGATAGCCAATCTGGCCGGCAGCGCCGGTAATGGTGACACGAACTGGTGACTTCATTGTTTTTCCCATCGGTAAACCGGTAAATAATCGTTATTGGCGGGCGCTGATTTTAACATTGCCCGCGTTACACGGCAGTGGGTACAAACCGAATTCTGTGGTAACTCGCGAGCAGGGGATTGCGATGACTCGCAGCCCGCGAACTAGGGTAATTCGAAGTCAGGGAAGGATATCTGAAGCTGTCGCCGCTGCTGGTTTGCCTCTTCGGCCCGGCCCGCCGTTTCGAGATCTTCAATACATTCGAGCCAGGTAGCAGGGGCCGCAGTCATTTCCTCAGAACAGGACGCGGCAGGCAAGTTCTGCTCTTCAACACGCACTTTCTGCAAGCCGGAACGTTGTCTTTTTTCCAGCCCGGATTCGAACGGAGACTGTTTGGCGCCGGACTTCATCGATTCGATTTGTATCGGCGCCTCGGCGTCGGCATTGCTTGCCCGACCTGGCGGCATCGCAGGAGACCCCGATTCTTCGAGTAACTCGGTCGTTGCATCGTCGGCCAGCCCGGTTTTTGGGCTCGCTACTTCGAATTTGCCCGAGTCCCTTTCGAAAGTACCCAGCTCCGGCGTTGGCACTTTGCTGAGTTCAAGAACGAGTGCGACGGACAGTATGGCGGTTGCGGCCCAGGCCATCGGGCGGGTCCATGCGATAAGGCGCGAGTAGCGCGGACGTGCGGCATTTGTAGCCTCTTCGAGTATCGCTCGATTCAGGTGCTCTGGAGCACATTGGTCTGCGACCTCGCGATAGGTCCGTGTGACGAGCGCATCTGAATCGCCACTGGCGACAGATTCCGGTGTGTTTCGCTCTGTAGTCATGGTGTTCCCACTGGTTCGTCAATCGCTGTTCGCAGCTTGTTTGTTGCGTAGCGCAATCGGCTCTTTGTCGTTTCCCGGTTCGCCCCCGTTACCGCCGCGATCTGGTCCAGGCTTAGTCCTGCTTCTTCCCGCAACAGGAAAACGTCCCGTTGCTCGTCCGGCAGTTGTCTCAGTGCTTCGATCAGGCGATGTCGAGCAAGGCTGCGTTCTGTCTGCATCTCCGGCAAATCGGCCGGGTCGGGTTGGTTGTCGGGATCAACGTCGGCTATCTGCGTATGGCGCTTGTTTCGCCGGACATGATCGATGAAGCAGTTGTGAGCAACGCGGTAAAGAAAAGTCGTAAATTTTGCAGTTGGCCTGTAGTTCTCACGTGCCTTGATGATTTTGCCCCAGACCTCCTGAAAAATGTCCTCAGCAGCGTCGCGGTGCTGGCAACGACGAAACAGGTAGCGATACAAGGCGTCATTGTGGCGCTGGTACAGAAGCTCGAAAGCAGCCACGTCGCCATCGCGATATCGCAGCATCAGGGCACTGTCTTCTGGCACCTTGTCCATAGTCGGAGCATAGGCGAGCTCTGTCCTTCGGGAAAGCGCCAGATCCACGGCCGTCATGATTTGTACGTTCGCTACCATATGATTACAAACGTGCCGCGAGCGCCGTATGGGTTCGAAAAAAACACAAAAAAGCCTTGCAAATGGTTTTCTTAGTGTTATAGTCAACTATAACACTAGTTCACCTAGTGCTGGTGCGACCCTTGGAGTTATAGCGATGAAAGCCTTACTAGTACGATACCTCAACGAAATTGTCGGCCTGACGATCATGGCCCTCATGACCGTGGCGCTTATCGCTGGACAAGCAGATGCGAAGTTCCAGGAGGCGGCTGCGAAAGAGGCTCGCGACGTAATCGAAATTCGGTTGACCATCGAAGACTGACAGGACTTCGACACTGAACATGACCAGTTTTCCAGTTTCCGTCACAACGGCGAGTAAAGTAGCGACGGAGTTGTTGCGCCGGCCTTTAATAGGGCCGGCGCCTTTTTACATGATGGCGATTTAGCCTGACCAAACGGAAAAGCGATGGACCCTAAGTGGAATGAAGACCAGCCGATCTATCGGCAACTCCGGGACCGGGTTGTTGCGATGATTCTCGAGGGTGTCCTGGGTGAGGGTGATGCTTTGCCCTCGGTGCGAAATGTTGCTGCTGAATACAGGCTCAATCCCCTGACCGTGCTTAAGGGTTATCAGGAACTGGTCGACGAGGATCTGGTGGAAAAGAAACGTGGCCGCGGCATGTTTGTATTAGAAGGTGCGCGGCAACGCTTGCTCAAAGACGAGCGGCAGCGATTCCTGGATAAGGAATGGCCACAGGTCGTCGCAACGATTGAGCGTCTTGGTCTTGACGTCTCCACACTACTTGAACAAGTAAATCAGTCAGACGACGCAGGAGACAAGAATGACTAGTCTGGTCACTGCCAGCAACGTATCGAAGAGCTTCGGCGACGTGCGCGCTGTCGACAATGTCAGTTTTGAAATCGAGAAAGGCAAGATTATGGGGCTTTTCGGCCCTAACGGGGCGGGAAAGACGACATTGCTCAAGGCCGTGCTTGGCTTAACTGATTGCGAAGGGCAGCTTTCAGTGCTGGGGCTTGATCCGTTCAGGCAGCGCAAGGAACTGATGCGGAACATCTGTTTCATTGCCGACGTTGCCGTGTTGCCGCGCTGGATCAAGGTTTTGCAATTGCTCGAGTTTGTAGAGTCCACACATCCGAACTTTTCCCGTGCGCGCGCCGACGAATTGCTGTCGCGCACCAAGGTTCGAATGGATGCGAAGGTGCGCGAGTTATCGAAAGGCATGGTGACGCAATTGCATTTGTCGATCATTACTGCGATCGACGCGAGGTTGCTCGTTCTTGACGAGCCGACACTGGGTCTCGACATCATTTTCCGTAAGGAATTCTACGCCAACTTGCTCAATGACTATTTCGACGGCGAGAGGACTATCCTGATAACAACTCACCAGGCTGAGGAAATCGAGAATCTGATGACTGACATCATGTTTATCAACGAGGGTCGCATCCTGCTGGATTCGAGCATGGAAACGCTGCCCGATAAATATATCGAACTGATGACCTCGGGTGAGGATGCCGACAAGGCACGGCAACTCGGACCCATTTATGAGCGAGATGTATTCGGCAAGAAAGTGATGACATTCGAGGGGATCGATCGCGAGAAGCTGTCCGGCCTCGGCGAGGCGCATACACCATCCGTGGCTGACCTGTTCGTCGCCAAGGTGAAGGGGGCCTCAGCATGATCACGAATCAATTGGCACTGGTGCGACGGGAACTCTGGGAGCATCGTTCGATTTTCGTTACACCGGCCGCAGTCGCTCTGGTCATGTCGCTGATCGTGCTGACGGCATATGTCGCCGCATCCGGCTTCGGCGAAGCAGTCGATATTGGCATCATTACGGCGCAAAACGTCGGCGAGACTGAGCGGAGGATCGCGTTGATGGGATTCCTGCTCGGCAACACGGTCGTCTTTATCATCGCTGCCGGAATCCTGACAATCTTCTATTGCCTCGACTCGCTATACGCCGAGCGAAAAAACAGGAGCATCCTGTTCTGGCGTTCATTGCCGGTCACGGATGCAGAGACCGTAATCTCCAAACTGTTGACGGCCATCGTTGCGATCCCGCTGATCACCTTTGTAGCAGTGGTTATCGCGCACCTGGTCAATCTGATCTTGTCGAGCATCTTCGTCAGCATCGAGGGAGGCAGTCCCGGGCACCTGATCTGGGGTTCAGTACCGTTGTTTGATGTCTGGTTGTCGATGCTGATCATCATGATCACGACACCAATCTGGATGTCACCATTTGTCGGCTGGTTCCTGTTCGTATCGGCCTGGACGAAGCGTTCACCTTTACTGACGGCGTTTCTGCCGATTCTGATCCTGCCGATGATCGAGTATTTTATTCTGCGCACGACGTTCCTGTGGACCGCCATCAGTTCACGCAGCGCTAAATTGCCCCTGTTCAGTGGCTTCGATGTGTCAGTGTTCGATGAAGACAGTTTTCACGATATGACCTCCGACGCTGTGAGCATCCTGGCGCATATTGATCTCGTCAAGTTTTTCACCAGCCCGGGTCTCTGGGTGGGCCTGATCGTATGCGGTCTGTTTTCGACAGCGGCGATCTACGTGCGACGTTATCGCGACGAGAGCTAGATTAATCCGATGTGGCGCTAGGCATTGCCTGGACGACCGGAAATGTCGTACTTGCGTAACTTGCCGCGAAATTGGTGGTAACTGAGACTCAGTAACTCCGCAGCTATGCGCTGATTGAAGCGTGCCTTTTCCAGCGCGGCAACAATCAGGTCTCTTTCGGTATCTCTTAGCCTCTGAGATAGGTCCGCCGGTAACAACGGCGCGCGGCGTGGCCGCGTAGTCGGCCCCAAATCCACATCCGAGTCAGCGAGTTTGAAAGGCGAGTCAAACGGGTCAAATGCGATCTTCGAGATCGCTTGTTCCGGATCATCGGAACGGTAAACAGACCGCTCGATCGTATTTTTCAATTCTCGGACATTACCCGGCCACTTGTGCCGAAGCAGCGCCGAAGCCGCTCGCGGTGTGAATCCCGGGAAATAGGGCTGCCTGAGTTCGCTCACCATGTTGACCGCAAATGCGTGAGCCAGCGTCATCACGTCTTCGAGTCGCTCCCGCAGCGGTGGAACCGTTATGACATCGAATGCGAGCCGGTCCAACAGGTCTTTACGAAATTGGCCTTTCGCAGCCAGCGATTGCAGATCCGAGTTGGTCGATCCCACGATTCGAACATCGACGCGCATGGTATCGCTACCGCCTACACGCTGAATCTCACCATACTCAATAACACGCAGGATCTTCTCCTGCATGCGCAGGGTAATCGTTGCAAGCTCGTCGAGGATCAACGTGCCGCCGTCAGCCCGCTCAAAGTGGCCGATATGCGTACGGACCGCGCCTGTAAACGCGCCTGCTTCATGACCGAAAAGTTCGGATTCGAGAATCGACTCCGTAAGCGCGGCGCAATTCACCTTGACGACACCCTGCTCCCAGCGATCTGAAAGGAAGTGCAGCCGCGAGGCGATCAGTTCCTTGCCGGTTCCACGCTCGCCGACAACGAGCACGGGTTTGCCGAGCGGCGCCGCTCGAGACACATGTTCGAGCATTTCGAGAAAGGCCGGGGCCTCGCCAATGATGTGCTGTGCGGGTGCAGGTGCGGACATTAGTGAATTTGACCAGAATTTGACCAAAAAAGCGACATTATAGTGTATTTGACCATATCCTGAAGCTCAGACTAATGATGAAGTTCCATAAAAACCCTTTTATTACAAGTAGTTACCGTTACACCGCTGACTTGGCACGGATGCTGCAGTACTTCTAGTGAGTTTCACCCAATAGAGGACACAACCATGGGCATATTCACGAGATTCAGCGACATCGTGAACTCGAACATCAACGCAATTCTCGACAAGGCCGAAGATCCCGAGAAAATCGTGCGGCTGATGATTCAGGAGATGGAGGACACTCTCGTCGAGGTTCGTTCGGCGGCTGCCCGATCCATCGCAGACAAGAAGGATTTGAATCGCAAACTCGGTTCACTCGAACGTGAGCTGAGCGAGTGGGACGACAAGGCCGAACTGGCCATTCGCAAGGGTCGAGAGGACCTTGCGAAAGCGGCGCTAGTGGAAAAATCCCGCGTTGCTGCCGGAGCCGAGATCCTGAAAGAGGACTATCTTGCCGTCGACGAGGGTCTGAACAAGCTAAACGAAGATATCGCAAGACTCGAAGGCAAGCTCGAAGACGCGAAAGCACGGCAAAAAGCACTGTTGGCCCGGCACAAGACTGCGAGTAGTCGATTGGCGGCCAGGAAGAAAATCTACGACTACAAAATCGATGATGCGATGATTCGGTTCGAGCAATACACGAGACGCATCGACGATGTTGAAGGGCGTGTCGAGGCGTATGACCTGGGTCTGCCGAAGGACCTGAATCATGAATTCGCAAGTCTTGAAGCGGAGGAGTCGGTAAAAGAAGAGCTCGACGCTTTGAAAAAGCGAGTTGCAGCCAGTATTCATGACGAGGAAAAAAACGCGGCGGAAGGCTGAGTGTGAGTTTGTTAGAAGGATAAAATAATGAGTCAACGCACTTGGAATATTGACGACGGCCCATTGCGTGGTTTGTACCGCGATCGGGAGAACGCATGGATTTTCGGTGTGTGCGCAGGCATCGCCGACAGATTCAACTTTCGGCTGGCTGCGGTCCGAGTTATCGCTGTCGTTTGCTTCCTGATATTTTCCTGGCTGACGGCAGCAATTTACATCGGCGCCACGCTACTTATCAGAGAAAAACCCTTGATCTACTCGGGGCGTCGGAGCGAATATGAATTTTGGCGGCGGCGCCACAGCGATTATTGGAGGCATTCATGACCGCACACGCTACGATGTCTTACCGTCGGTTTACTCGTGATGCAGACAGAGCCTGTATTGGTGGCGTCTGCGCCGGCTTCGCTGACTACTTCGGGCTCAATCTGCGTGTCACGAGAATTCTTGTCATTATTGCCTTCTTTGTTGCAATGCCGATAACGGCGCTGATCTATATCGCGATTGTGCTTCTGGTGCCAGCCGAATCGCGACGTTACTCTACGGGAGTAGAACGAGAGGTTCGCCGGAGACCACGGCGAATGTCACGCCGCGAGAGAAAGCTGGCTGCAGAAGAAGAGAAACAACGGGCCGCCGAGGCGGTCGGTCGACGCTGCCAGTCACTCGATAAACGTCTTGCGCGAGTCGAAAAATACGTAACGTCGTCGCGCTACAATCTGGACAATGAACTCAGGAATCTTTGAGATATGACAATTAAAGGACCAGGGATTCAATAATGAATACGCTATTTTTCGTGGTTTGTATCGTAGCGATCGTTTGCACGGCCGATACTATTCAAAAGATCCACAAAGCACGGCTCGCAAAGCAGGAAACTGATTCGGATTCCGATGAAGCGACTGCCAAGCTGGACCAGCTTGAAGATCGAATTCGCGTTTTGGAACGAATTGTGACCGAGAACAAATACGATCTGCGGCGCGAGATTAACCGCCTGTAGCGCGACTGCCAGTGTGCCGGCAGTCGCACGTTTCAGCTAATACCGGCGCGCAGCGTCCCGGTTACTGCTTGGAGTCTTTGAGCTTCTGGTTGTATGCGCGGATTTGCTGATTGAACTGCTCACCGACGAGCGCCTTCTCTTCATTCGCCGCGTCGAATTTCTTACTCAGCATCTCGTCCCGCCGCTGCAATTCCTCAGGCGAAGGATCGTCCAACGCTGCAGCCGCTTCTTTTTCCTCGGCTTCGACACACTGCAAATACTCGTCAACGGACGCGATGAAGTCCTGTACAGCAGATTTGGCAGCCAGCAGTTCATCTTTCGATGCGGCGGCACCGTTCGGCATATGTGGGCGCTCCGGATAGTCGCAGGCAAGTGCCATAGCGGAAGTTAAAAACAGTGTTGCGCCGAACGCTATCTTGATGCTTTTTTTCATGAAATCGACTTCGGTTAGGGGCGGTCTAAACTGTGTACGGTCGACGGCCGGGTTAGAATGTTTGCGTATTTAAGCATTTTGCATGTATCGAGTGAAGTCATCAGGCGAACAATGCGCGATGAGAATCGGTTCCTTCGGCCTGAGCGAGGAGTAACTCCAGATAGTTGTCCGAGCTCATCGGATCCCCGAAAAGAAGGCCTTGCACGTACGAGCATTCGAGTTGCTGCAGGAAATTCAACTGCTCCTCATTCTCGACGCCTTCGGCCACGACGTCCATATTCAGATTTCGGCCCATCTGTACGATTGTGCCGACGAGTGTCGCATCGTCTGGATTGATCGCAACATCGCGGACAAAAGACTTGTCGATTTTCAGCGTGCTGATAGGAAACTGCTGCAATGCGCTCAGTGAAGAATATCCCGTGCCAAAATCATCAATAGCCAGGTGTAGTCCCAGCGCGTACAGCTGATCCAGGAGCTTTATAGTTCGATCCGGGTTCTCCATCAACGTCGTTTCGGTTATCTCAAGTTCGAGCGACGTTGGAGATATCTCATGACTTCTCATTATCGCGCTGATGCGGCTGGTGAAATTTGCCTGCCGAAGTTGTTTCAGTGAAAGATTGACTGAGACCCGTCCGGGCGAGTCTGTCGATCGCTGCCACAGACGGAAGTCTTCACACACCTTATCGAGCACCCACTCACCAATCTCAATAATCAGGTTTGTCTCTTCGGCAATAGGAATAAAATCTGCAGGCAGAATCAGGCCACGCTCCGGCAATTCCCACCTGACCAGAGCTTCAGCACCAAATACCTCGCCCGTTTCAATGTTGTACTTGGGCTGGTAGTGAACGAGTAATTCGTCGCGTTCGAATGCGCGTTTAAGCTTGCTCTTGGTCATCAGGCGTTCGACTGCTGCCTCGTTCATCTGCGGCAGGTAGTAGAAATAGACATTGCCGCCTGATTTCTTGGCGCTGTACAGGGCAGCATCAGCGTTGCGAATCAGGTCGATAACATTGGGCGCGTCTTTCGGGTAATAGGCGATGCCCATACTCGCGGTCATAAAGACCTCATGGCCCTGTACGAAAAACGGATCCGCCAACCTGTCAAGCAAAGTTCTCGCGAGGATGTCGGTATTTCTGCCGCCGTCACCGTTTGGGCCGAGATCATTGACGATAATGGCGAACTCGTCCCCAGCCAGTCGACCAATGACTGAATTCTCCGGCAGCGCTGCGGTCAACCGTTCTGCGACTGTCTCGAGCGTTGCGTCCCCGGCGAGGTGTCCAAACGTGTCATTGATGTCCTTGAAGTGGTCGATATCGACGTAGAAAAGGCATAAAGGCTTGCCAGCACGTCGTGCGCGGGCGATCGCACGTTGCAACAGATGTTGAAACTGCATGCGATTTGGAATTTTTGTCAGTGCGTCAATTCGCGCCAGATATCGAATGCGTTGCTCCGAGCGCCGCCTTTCGGTGATGTTCTGTGCGGCGTAAATGCGATCTTCGGATTCGCCGCCTTCACCTTCAATGACTGAGCAGGTATACGACACCGGAATCGAGTCACCGAATTTGCTCTCAAAGAACGCTTCCTTGGGGACGCCCGATAATCCACCTTCCACAAGTGTGCCCGTTTTTGTCCGACTGACGACGAAGTCGATCGATGTTCCCAGTAACTCATCTTCCTCATAGCCCAGCAAAATGGTCGTCGCCCTGTTGATACGCTTGATCATTCCGTCCGTTGAAGTAACGATGATGGCTTCATTCATTCCGGCCAGAATACCGTTGACATAGTCGCGCGAAATAGTGGTGGAGCGCAGCCGGTCACGCATGTCGTTGAATACCGCTGCGAGTTCGCCTAACGCATCGTTCTGAATCTGTGGCAAAGGCTCGCCGAGGTCTGCGTCGCGTAATTTTTCAGCTTGAATTCTGAGGTTGCGAATTCTTGCGGACTGCTTGCGAACGATTAACCAGACTACGGCGCTGCACAGCAACAAGGTTGCCAAAGTCCCGGCGCCAATCCAGACATAGCTAATGCGGCGGCTCTGTGCCTCTTTACTAAGCAGCTCAGATGCAAACTCTTGTGATTCTGCGCGCAACTGATGTAGCTCAAACGAACCGATCAGGACGCCCAAGCCCTGCTTCGCGCCCACAACGGGGTAGGTCATTACGAGGTTTTCAGGCAGCCAGGTTACCGCGTCCGAGATATCTACATCCGGGAGGCTGCCTGCCTGCCTCATGTCCAGATCAGCGCTGACGAACCGCAGCCCGGCCAGTGCTTCATTGTTTGCGATAGCACGATTCAGAATCGTAAGGACGGGCGCAGAATTCGTAGCGTCAATTTCCGATGACAGGCTATCGGCAGCAGTGTGCATTTGCGCGCGTACTTGCCTCTCATAGCTGCCACGAAGGAAGACGTCGTGTGCAGCAGCGCTTGTGGAGGTCATTTCGCGAGCGAGCCAGCGGTATTGGCCGTAAAACATGGACAGCATGATGGCAGCCACGACAAAGCCGAGCGTCAGACCAAACAGGAGATATCGTGGAATTTTGCTGATCATCTTTTCACAGTATTGTCAGGCGTCACCCGGCGCGGAACGAGGAGCACCGGGCGGCCAGCAAGCCCTTTTTTATTATTCTTTTTTAAAGGCGTATCGCCGATGGTCAGTGTAGCATCGGCCACAACGGTTGGCGTAACTTTCCAACCCGGATTGTTTTAGTTTAGGCAGAGCTCGACGAAAAACGGTATTTGGTATATCGGGCTCATATACGGAATATCAAAGTGATCAGTCATCTTCGCGCTTTGCAACAAATTCCAGCGGTTCGCTCGGCCCGGTGGTCTTCATGACGCCCTCGACAATGGCGCCTTCCGCGACTGCGATGGCTTCGCCGGTCACCGTTCCACTGATGCGTGCAGTGTCTGTGATTTCTACTTTGCCGGTCGCGACAATATCGCCCTCGACGTGACCGGCGACGATGATGTCGGCTGCCTTAATGGTCCCTTTCCAAAGACCATTCTTTGCAAGAGTAACCGTGCCGCTAAGGTCGCAATCGCCATCGATCTCTCCGTTAATTAGAAAATTGCCGGAACCGCTCATCAGCCCGGAGATTTTGCAGCCTTCGTTGATGAGTGTGGCGGCATTCGATGATTGGTCGCGCAATCGCCGTAGTCGAGAGTCATTCATAAAAGTGATCCGGTGTTGGAGTTAGCGGCTTTTTTCGATGTAGCCGTAACCTGTCTTTTCGATTGTGACGAGAATACCACCTTCGAACACGAGGCGGCGCATCAGCTTGCGTGGCCCGAAGTTATAGACATACTCGGTGATGATAAGCTCTTGGCTAAAGGTGCCGTAGCCGGGGAAATGGGACTCAGTCCAGCCAGGCGAGATATATTGCCTGGAGCCGACAGGGAATGCGCGCAACGCATATCCGAGGTGACGTCGAGTTGCGGGTTCGCCGCAAATCGCTATTACCTGCTGTTCGTGCATGCCGTCCTTGACCAACTTGCTGCCACAACGGAATGCGTCTGCCGGCTCAGCCAGCAGAAGTGCGGCTGCCAGACCGGCCGATGAGATAATTAATTTGTGGATGCGCCTGTTCATGGTCGAAACTCAGACTAGCAAGCACGATAATGGCTTGCACGCGTCAACAGCGCGCTTATGGTAAAACAGCGGCAGACGGCGACGAATGTGCTCACGTAAAGAACGCCACTGAACAAAGAGAATCAATTTGAGCCAGGAATTTGAAAATCGAATCCATGCACTCGTCGCAACAGATGCAAGCCTGCTGGCTGGCGGCCTGAAGGGTATCGAAAAAGAATCGCTGCGCCTCGACATGGATGGTTATTTGTCGCGGCGACCGCATCCCGATGGGCTTGGCTCGGCGTTAAGCAATCGCTTTATTACGACGGACTTTTCTGAGGCCCTGATCGAATTCGTAACGCCTGCCTACGCGGCGACCTGGGAAGCACTACATTTTCTTTGTGACCTTCATCAATTCACCTATGAACGCCTCGAAGACGAACTGCTCTGGGTTGCAAGCATGCCGTGCAGGATTCCTCAGGACGGAGAGATTCCGCTTGCGAAATACGGCACGTCCAATGTTGGACAAATGAAGACGATATATCGACGCGGTCTGGGACATCGGTACGGTCGACATATGCAAACGATTGCTGGCGTGCACTTCAATTACTCGATGCCCGAAACGTTTTGGCCGCACTACCAATCGATCTCTCGTGACGAAAGGGATGAACGCGAATTCCGTTCCGATATGTACCTGGGTCTCGTACGGAACTTTCGTCGATTCGGTTGGCTCGTGCTGTATCTGTTTGGTTCTTCACCGGCGATGTGCAAGTCATTTGGCGCTGGTGCGGATATCGACATGCCGTCTTTGAATGCTGAAACGTGGTATGAGCCGTTTGGAACTTCTCTCAGGATGAGCGATCTCGGCTACAGCAATCAGAATCAGTCACGCATCAATATTTCGATAAACGATCTCGACGGATATGTCCATGATCTGCATGAAGCGATACATACTCCTGAGCCCGACTACGAGGAAATTCGTGTAAAGGTCGACGGCGAGTATCGACAACTGTCGGCCAATCGCCTGCAGATCGAGAACGAGTACTACAGCTCGATTCGGCCAAAACGTGTCGCCAAATCTGGTGAAGGACCGACGGCTGCATTGCGACGCGGCGGTATTGAGTATGTCGAGATCCGCTCCCTGGATATCAACATCGATGACCCCGCCGGCATAAATCAGAATACGATGCGTTTCATGGAGGCATTCCTGATCTATTGTCTGCTTGAGGACAGCCCACCGTTCGATGATGGATCGCTTGATGAAACCCAGCGCAATCAGGCCAACACAGCCAAAAAAGGGCGCGATCCCGAGTTGCGCCTGAGCCGGGATGGTGCAGAAGTTACGCTCGCCAGCTGGGCAAATGATATTTTGGACAATGTCTCGGGGGTTGCGGAGCTGATCGATCAGGCAGATGGAGGCGACAGCTATGCGCAGTCAGTTCGCCTGATGCGGGAGTTGGTGGATGAACCCATGGCGACCCCTTCGGCCCGATTGCTGGAGGAACTCAGGCAGGCCGATTGCAGCTTTTTTGACTACGCGATCGCGGTGGCCCGTAGCCATCAGGACTACTTTTCGTCCATCACGCCGCTGACAGCGGCGAGAGAAGATGAGTTTAAACGGGAGGCTGTGCGATCTGCACAGCAGCAGCGGGAAATCGAGGCCGGCGACGATATCAGCTTCGACGAGTACCTGGCGAACTACTTCAGTTCGGTTTGATCGATCACGGCAGAGGTGTGCCGTGACCAAATGCAAATCGGTGTTGTCATGCGGTTTGAGTCTGCTCTTATGTGCGTTCTGTCACAAATTGGTCGTGAGGAGTGTGATGCCACGGGTAATTTAACTAAACTTGCCTGATGTTCAGAACTTTCATTGCAGGAATCCTGCTCGGAATTATGGCTGCTGGTGCCGGACTGTACTTCTTGCCGGCAGTAGATCAGTTTCGGGAACAGTCGATGATCGTGGTTCACCCGAACCACGGCAATACTGAGTCATTTCATGTCAACGTGCCGACGGATCGCATCATGATCGGCGCGCCGTCACAGGCCAGCCCACTGCCGGCCGGCTTGGAATGGCCTGTCGAGGAACAATTTGCCGCAACTCGTGCCGAGCTTTTCAAGATTCGAAACACTAAAGATGCTGTGGTTGGTGTTGCCAGTCGCATCGCAGCCAGCCATGAGGCCTCTGGTGACGTCATTGAGTGGGTTTTTCATTTGCCTGCACGAGGTTCCGCCTACGTGAGCATGCGTCCGGAACCGGCCGACGGCGGCTATCGAGTCGGCGATTTGGTCTGGGGCACGCGTGAGTTTGCTGCGCTGGAGGGTCTGGTTACCGAACAATGGGTTGCAGATGTATCGGGATCTGAGGACGCGCCGGCCGGCCGGATCGAGATCATCACGGCATTCGTTACGCAATTGGTGGATGAATAATGAAGTATCTGCTTTCATTAACCGTTGGTATGGCGATAGGGGCTGCAGCTTTCTTCCTGCTGCTCTACTACAACCCGCTTATTACGCAAAACAAATTGTCGCCAATATCCGTGACGGATAATGAGCTGATCAATCTCAATTACTCAGCCGTTGCAGCGAATTCCCTGATCTACACGAATGACGGTGAATCGCAAGTAGCACCGCACCCGGCAAAAGTCCTGCAACTGTGGGAACGACCCATTCGCGAGACCACTGCAATGGCGACCATGCTGAAAGACAGCCGCAATCAAACTGTCGGCATTGGAATAAAATTCTCATCCGATTCGGAAAGTACCAGGATTCTGAACGGCGAGGCTATTGTCGATAGTGTCTGGCACATTTATCTTCCCGGTCGAGGCAGCCTGTTTATCGAGCAACAGGAAAATTACTGGGGCTATATGCGCGAGATCGTGATTCCGGCATATTGGAGTTCCGGCGACAGCTGGCGCGGAATCTGGAACGGCAATATTACGTCCGGTCCAGGGGCGCTTGGCACCGCCACGGTTGTTGGTGGCAGCGGCAGGTTCGACGGCCTCCGAACCGAAGGCGTAGAAGCACTCGCTGCGAAGGCCTATTCGGTCGATAAAGGGCCAGTAGCAATCGCCGGCGAGATTACGATAGAGATTCCCCGGCCAGAGCCCGAAGCTACGCCAGATCCTTAAGCGCGACATTTACATCGGCAAGTTGCACGGGATCGAGAACGGTGTGACTCGCGATGAGAGCTTTCGATTGCATAAAGTCTCGCGGCGCATTAACTGCGTCGACGGCGATGAGTGATCCACCTTTCAAATAAAGGCACGCGAAGCGCCTGCCGGATGGATCGCCGCGAAGCACGACCTGATCATATCCCTGTGACAATCCGGCTATCTGCAGCTTGAGGTCATACTGATCTGACCAGAACCAGGGCACTTGCGAGTAATGCGTTTCGACACCACAAATATTGCTGGCTGCGGTTCTTGCTTGCTCGAGCGCATTATGCACCGACTCGAGCCGCAAACGCTGGCGATAAATACTGTTCGGATGTGACGTGCAGTCGCCAATCGCGTAGATATTCGGATCGGCAGTCTGACATTGATCGTCGACAATGATCCCATTGTCTACTCCGAGCTGAGCCGCTTCGGCGAGCTCCGTATTCGGCATGATGCCGACGCCAACGACGACGAAGTCAGCCGCGATCTCCTGCTCATTGTCGGTAATGACAGATTTGACACGGCGCTTACCGTTGAAGGACGCCAGTCCTGTCGAAAGGAGCAGTTTTACGCCGTGATTCGTATGCTCAAGCTGATAAAAGTCAGATACGTTTGGCGATACGACGCGACTCATAACCCGGTCAGCCATCTCGATGACTGTCACCTCCAGTCCCAGCTGCCGGCAAACAGCCGCAACTTCGAGGCCGATATATCCAGCGCCAACGATAACAAGGCGTTTACCGCTCACGGCTTTTGCGCGAATCGCTTCAACATCGGCGATATTGCGCAGGTAATGCACACCTGGTAAATCGCTGCCGGGTACCCGGACTTTCCGTACGCGCGAACCAAGAGCGAGCACCAGCTTGTCGTAGGAAATCTCATCGCCGCCTGCAGTTCGCAACTGGCGCGCCGTACGGTCGATCCGGTCGATCCGCGTGTCGAGACGCACTTCGATTTGCGGATCCTCGTAAAAAGAGGCGGGCTTGCAAAAAAGGCGTTCCGCGGCAAGGTCGCCAGCAAGAAACTTTTTCGACAGCGGTGGTCGCTGATAGGGGAGATGAGGTTCGTCACCAACGAGAATGATTCTGCCCGGGAATTTTCGCTGCTTCAGTGTTGCAACGACCTGGCCGGCCCCATGGCCAGCACCGGCAATAACGACTGTATCCGTCATTCGAGTGTCCTGTTCTTAAACTGCCTGCAGCGGCCAAAGTATGGGAAGCAAAACCATTACAGTAATGAAGACGACGATGGTCAGTGGTACGCCGACTTTGAGGTAATCAATGAAGCGGTAGCCGCCCGGACCCATGACGAGGATGTTCGCCGGGTGCGATATCGGGCTTGTGAAGCTCGCCGAGGCGGCCATCGCGATTGCCATCATCGCGGTTTCTGGCTGCAGGCCCATGTCAGCCATCGCCGAAAGCACGATGGGGGACATCAGAACGACGAGTGCGGCGGTCGGAATGATCATCGTGGCCATCGCGGTTAGCACATAAAGACCCATGATGACCGGCCACGGTCCTGCGTCACCGAGCAGTGTCATGACCTGCCCGGCCAGATAAGTTGCCGCGCCGGTTTCCTGCATCGCCGTGCCGAGCGGCAGCATGCCCGCAATCAGGAATATTGCTCGCCAGTCGATTGCCCGATACGCCTGCTCCATGTTCAGACAGCCCGTCAGGACCATGACGCTGCCGCCGACCACTGCCGCAACTGAAATCGGGGCCTTGCCCATCATTACCGACACGACTACAGCCAGCATGATGATGGCGGCAAGCGGCGCGCGCCTGGTGTCCGGAGGTTTCTGGCCCAATGGTGTCAGGATCAGGAAATCAGAGTCAGATGAAAGCAGCTGCAGCCGATCGCGCGGTCCAAGTAGCAGCAGTGCATCACCGATCTGTAAGCGCTCATCGACCAACTCGGTGCCGACGGTCTCTCCTTCGCGCCAAATACCGGCCAGTTCAATACCGTAACGCTCACGAAAATTGAGCTCACCGACTGTCCGTCCTGCGAGGCTGCTGCGTGGGTCGAGCGTTGCGTCCATCAAGGTCAGGCGTTCGGATTCGAATGCGCCAAGGCTGGCCGAAACGCTGGTTTCGATTTCGAGCTCCTGCAGGCCACGAAGTACGTCGAGATCGCTGGGCTGGCCTTCTATCAATAGCAGGTCGCCTCCAATAAGGTTCTCGTCGCCGCGCGGCATTACGGTCAATGCGCCATCACGAAATATGGCACCAACGCGGAAGTCGAAGACGTCTGCGAGACGACTCTTGCGCAAAGTCGCACCGGCGAGATCACTGTCTTTTGGTAGCCGTACCACGAACATGCGTTCGTCCATACGGTACTGCTCCTCGAGGCGCTCACCCGTGAGCACTTCGACTTCGGTGAAGTCGGAGAATTTTTCGAGTTGCGAAACAGCGTCGACTTCGCCCTGCACAAGCACGCGTTCACCTTTACGTAACGGCACGTATGCCAGGTTTGTCAGGCGGTACTGGTTCCGGCGGCGTAATCCAACGACGGCCACGTCGAATCGGGTCCGAAAACCCGCGTGTCTTACGAGTTCAGAAACCAGCGGCGATGTATCCGCGATGGTTACCTCGGCATACCCGATTTTGGCCGCAACCATGGACTTCAGCACCGGCGCCTCACGTTCGATGACAAGGTCACTCCAGCGGCGTAACTCGCGGAACTGATCAACGCGTCCTTGCACGAGAATGCCGTCACCGCCGCGAAGTATTGTTTGTCGACTTGGCAGAGTTTCACTGCGTCCATGACGCACGAGTGCAAGAATGATCAAACCGGTTGAGCTGCCGATACGGCTCTCGGCGAGAGTTTTGCCGACGAGAATTGAGTGCGTCGGTACGCGCATCATGAACGTACGCTCATGCAGCTTGTATTGGGACCTCAAGCTCCGTTGGCTAACATGCTTGCCGTGCTCGGCAGCCTGCTTCGGCAACAGGAATCTGCCGAACAACGCGACGAACAATACGCCAATGGCCATGACGGCACCGCCCAGTGGCGTGAAATCGAACAGCTTGAATGGCTCGTAACCAAATCGCGCGAGCGATTCGCTGATCAGAAGGTTTGGTGGCGTGCCGATCATTGTCATCAGGCCACCAAGCAAAGTCGAATAGGCCAGCGGCATGAGCAAGCGGGATGCCGGGATGCGTGTGCGACGCGCCACCTGGACAACCACTGGCAACATTAGCGCCGCAACGCCGATGTTGTTCATGAATGCCGACAACACCGCGCCGGTAATCATGATGACCAGAATCATTGCGAATTCGCGGCGCCCGCCAAGTCGCATGACCTGACGACCAATGATGTCAGCGATTCCCGTGCGAGTGAGGCCTTCACTGAGGATGAACATGGCCCACACCGTGATCACGGCGCCATTGGAGAAGCCATCGAATGCCTGATCACCGGTTACGAGCCCGAGGATTGCCAGCGCCCCGAGTACGAGCAGGGCGACGAGGTCCATGCGAATGACTTCGCTGATGAACAGGATCAGCGCAATGGCAAGTATGCCGAGGACAAGTGCGATGTCGAGCGTCATTCGGTCAATTCAACGGGTCAGAAGGCCTCAGAGGTGTACGTGAGTTCTTTTATACAGACTAGACAGCGTGCCGAATAGGGCATGATGCACACTCATGTCGGTCTGCCCGCCGCCACGCCGACAGACGCGGTCGCCCGTTATCGGGAGCGGATTGCGCGCCGCCAGCTTAGGCAGGAAGGCGGTGATCGCGAGGATTTCCACAGGCTTGCTCTCACGGCTGGCCGAAGAATTCCTTGCCAAACCAACCACCTGGACTTGTAAATCTATCCAGTACTGTATAAAAATACAGACTTTTCCGTTGGAGACAGACTGTGCAGGCGGCTGAGAGAATTGACGATTACCTGGAGTTGCTGAATCCGGCTCAGCGGCAGGCGGCTGAATACGGCCACAAACCGGCGGACGGCGTTTTTCGGGCCGGGCCGTTGCTGGTAATCGCCGGTGCCGGCACTGGCAAGACGATGACACTGGCTCATCGGGTTGCCCACTTGATCATTCAGGGCGTCAGCCCCGAAAAAATCCTGTTACTGACATTTACGCGGCGCGCGGCACAGGAGATGACACGGCGTGTTGAGGCGATTGTAAGACAGACGATAGCTGCTAACAGCGCAAGTACCCTTCCGGCTGGCGTATTGCCATGGTCGGGCACATTTCATTCAGTCGCGAATCGGCTGCTGCGCCGGTTTGCCGCCAATCTCGGTCTGGATCCGGGTTTCTCGGTGCTTGATCGGGGCGATGCTGCAGATGTCATTGATGTCACAAGGCACGAGCTGGCATTGTCGCGAAAGTCGCGACGTTTTCCGAAAAAAGATACTTGTCTGTCGATTTATTCGCGCTGTGCGAATTCGCAGAAACCGCTGCTTGACGTATTGAACGAATCGTATCCGTGGTGCATCGATTGGGAAGCGGAGCTGCGCGAGCTGTTCAGACACTACGTGACGCGCAAGCAGAAGAATCAGTCACTCGACTACGATGACTTATTGCTGTACTGGCATCACCTTGTGGCAGACAAGGAATTCGCCGCGCAAATCGGTTCCTTCTTCGACCATGTGCTCGTCGATGAATATCAGGATACGAATCTCGTGCAGGCGCAAATCCTGCGTGCGCTCAAGCCGAATGGTGATGGCGTCACGGTGGTGGGCGACGATGCACAGTCGATCTATTCGTTTCGGGCCGCGGAAGTGGAGAATATCCTCGGGTTTCCTGATCAGTTCATGCCCAGATCGGAAGTTGTGACGCTGGAAGAGAATTACCGCTCAACACAAGAAATTCTGAACGTAGCAAACTGTCTAATTGCCGAGAGTGAACACCAGTACCACAAGAACCTGTTCGCCGACGGTAAGAGCGGTGGCAAGCCACGATACGTCACTGTAGAGGATGGTGATGCCGAGACTGAATACGTCGTTCAGTCGATTCTGGAAAACCGCGAAAATGGTATGCAACTCATGGATCAGGCGGTACTGTTTCGCGGCGCCCACCATAGCGACAGGCTCGAGCTCGAACTGGTCAGGCGCAATATTCCCTACGTTAAATACGGTGGACTCAAGTTCCTTGAGGCCGCACACGTCAAGGACATGTTGTCTGTACTCAAGTGGGCCGAGAACCCCAAGAATGAGGTTGCTGCTTTTCGAGTCTTGAAACTGCTGCCGGGAATGGGGCCTGCGAACGCATCGCGCTGCTATGAGCAACTCGCCGTCAGGGAGTTTTCGTTTTCGGCGCTGCAGGAATTTCGTCCTCCGTCAGCAGCGACAAGCAACTGGAGTGCTTTTTGTAAGCTGATGGATTCACTGTCAGCCGTCGAAGCTGATGATGCGGGCTGGCAGCCGCAACTCACCCAGGTTCGTCGTTGGTATCAGCCACATCTTGAAAGACTCTACGATGGACTCGATACCCGTGAAGCGGACCTTGAGCAACTTGAACAGGTTTCCGGCAGCTACGCGACGCGAGAGCGCTTTCTTACTGAGCTGACGCTCGACCCTCCGAGTGCCGTCGGGGATCTGGCCGGGGATCCGTTGCTCGACGAAGATTATCTCGTCTTGTCGACGGTGCATTCGGCAAAAGGGCAGGAATGGGAGGCCGTGTTCGTGCTGAACGTGTCTGACGGGAACTTTCCCTCGGAATTTGCGACAGGCAAGCCTGCGAAGATCGAGGAAGAGCGTCGCTTGCTATACGTTGCAATGACCCGCGCAAAACAGGCTTTATCACTTATTGCGCCGCTCAAGTACCACGTTACGCAGCAACGACGAGATGGCGACAAGCATGTGTATGGTGCCCGAAGCCGGTTCCTGACCGATTCACTGCTCGAGACGATGCAAGGCTGTTTCCATGGCCGTGCAGAGCCTGACACCACAAGACTGCAAGTCCGATCAGATAAGCGAATTGATGTAGCGTCTCGTATGCGTGAGATGTGGTAACAAAAAAGCGGTGGCACAAGGCCACCGCTGAACGTCACGAAACAAACAGCATAAGGGATTTTTAGTTTGCTACGTCAACTCAAATCGATTGTTACAGTCTTTGGATGTCTCGGCTCCGAAGTTGGTTGCAACGAATTTGGAATAATGAACTCGCATATGCCAAAAAATTGAGTTACCTGTGAAACCATGATGTCAGGCAAGGAACATCGTGTATGCCGGGTTGTCGCTCTCTTCCCAATGCGTGTAGCCGAGATCAGCGAGATGTGCCTCGAGTTTGTCGGTCTCATTCTCAGGCACATCAATTCCGGCGAGTATACGACCGTAGTCGGAACCGTGATTTCGGTAGTGAAACAGGCTGATATTCCAGTCTGTTCCGATCGCATCAAGAAAACCGAGCAACGCTCCAGGTCGTTCGGGAAACTCAAATCGAAAGAGCCGCTCATTGGCAATGCCGACCGAGCGCCCACCGACCATATGCCGAACATGCAGCTTGGCCATCTCGTTGTCGCTAAGGTCTGCAAGCCGGTAGCCGGCATTACCCAGCTCAGTAATGAGCATTTGGCGCTCTTCGGAGCCACCGCTTAATTGCACGCCGACAAAAATATGCGCGCTCGTATTATCGCCATAGCGATAATTGAATTCAGTTATGCCGCGGCGCCCGATCAACTGGCAAAAATTTCGAAAACTGCCAGGCTTTTCCGGAATTTCAACCGCGAGTAACATCTCTTTTTGTTCGCCAACGGCTGCGCGCTCGGCGATATGGCGCAAGCGGTCGAAGTTCACATTTGCGCCACAATTGATAGTTACGAAATTCTGATTTTCGATTTGATTCTCAGTGATATATTTCTTGGCCCCGGCAACGCTGAGACCACCGGCTGGCTCTACGATCGAGCGAGTATCTTCAAAAATATCACGAATTGCGGCGCACACCTGATCAGTGTCGACTGTAATGATCTCGTCGACATATTGCTGGCACAAACGAAATGTCTCGTCACCAACCCGCCTTACCGCGACACCGTCCGCGAAGATGCCAACGTGATCCAGCACCACCGGTTTGCCGGCCTCGATCGAGTCCCGCATTGCAGATGAATCATCAGGCTCGACGCCGATGATTCGAATATCGGGCTGCATGGTCTTGACGTACGCAGCAATCCCGGCAATAAGACCGCCACCACCAATCGGGACGAAAATTGCGTCGATCTTCTCACTCGCCTGATTCAGAATTTCCAACCCGATCGTACCCTGGCCTGCGATAACGTCCGGATCATCGAATGGGTGAATGAAGACGAAGCCGTGTTTCTTTTCCAGTTCGCGCGCGCGCGAGTAGGCATCATCGTAGGTATCGCCGAACAGGATGACCTCGCCACCTAGCGAGCGCACCGCATGGACTTTGATCGACGGTGTCGTTACGGGCATAACGATGACTGAGCGGGTGCCGCGGCGTTGCGCAGCCAATGCGACGCCCTGAGCGTGATTGCCTGCAGAGCCGCAGATGACTCCGTTCGCCAACTCGGCGTCGGATAGTGAGGCGAGCTTATTGTAGGCGCCGCGCAGCTTGAATGAGAAAACCGGCTGCAGATCCTCACGTTTCAGCCAAATTCGGTTGTTCAGGCGTGCCGACAGATTGCCCGCAAGATCGAGTGGCGACTCGACAGCCACATCGTAGACTGATGCGTTCTGAATCCGCTGCAAATAATCTGTATCGCTCATTGATCGCCCGAAATCGCTGTAACAGATCGGTTATCGCATACCCGGACGCGGCTCGCAAAATTTCGGCGGAGAGGGGCGTGTAATCCGGCCTGATACCGATCATAATCGTCGCAATGAGTAAGCTGCTGATTACAAATGCCCGCGTCATTAATGAAGGCGAGACTCACGACTCAGATGTATTGATCAACGGCGAGCGGATCGAGAGGATCGCCGGCGACATTGCTGCGGACGATGGTGTCGAGATCATCGATGCAGATGGTCGTTACCTGATTCCCGGAATGATTGATGACCAGGTGCACTTTCGCGAGCCGGGATTGATCAACAAGGGCGACATGGCGACGGAATCCGCGGCAGCAGCGGCGGGCGGCATAACGAGCTTCATGGATATGCCTAACGTCAATCCGCAGACGACCACACGCGAGGCGCTGGCTGACAAACACAAACTTGCACAAGGCCGTTGCTCATCGAATTACGGTTTTTACCTTGGTGGCACAAATCGCAATATCGAGGAGATCAAGAAACTCGGGCTTGGCGAGGCCTGCGGTATCAAGGTTTTTATGGGGGCGTCTACAGGCGACATGCTCGTTGACGATCCTGCAGTGCTTGACCAGGTCTTTGAGCACGCACCTGTAATGGTAGTCACGCATTGTGAACACTCGCCGACCATCTGGGACAACGAGTCCCACGCGAAAAAGAAATACGGCGAGCATGTACCGATGTCGGAACATCCGAATATTCGCCCCGCGAGTGCATGCTTGCAGTCTTCCAGTATGGCGGTCGAGCTGGCACGTCGTCACGATGCGTTGCTGCATGTCTTGCACCTGACGACAGCCATCGAAATGGGTCTGTTTTCCAAAGCACACCGCTCGGAGAAACGGATCACTGCTGAGGTCTGCGTACATCACTTGTGGTTTGACGAATCTCGGTACGAGGACCAGGGTGCGCGAATCAAATGTAATCCGGCGATCAAGTCGGCCGCGGATCGCGAGGCTTTGATCAAAGCGCTCAATGAGGGTCGCATTGATATCGTTGCAACCGATCACGCACCACACACCGCTGGAGAAAAGCGTCGAACGTATTTCAAGGCGCCAGCCGGATTGCCGCTGGTGCAACACGCGTTGTTGGCTCTGTTCGACCTCGCGTCGGCAAAACAAATCAATCTTGAACTGCTTGTCGATCGAACCAGCCATGCGCCGGCAGAGATCTTCGGAGTTGAGAATCGCGGCTATGTTCGTGAAGGTTATTTCGCCGATCTGGTTATCGTCGACGCGAACAAACCCTATGAGGTTGAGCAGTCCAACTTGCTCTACAAGTGCCGCTGGTCGCCATTTGAAGGTCACGAGTTTTCATCAAGCATCGACACGACAATCATCAATGGCCAGGTCGTGTATCGTGATGGCAAATTGACCGGCGCGATAGCTGGACAACGACTCGAATTCAGCCGCTCGCGTTAAGTCGATAAAGTATTTACTTTCCGACCGATCCGGCTATGCTAGCGCCAAGTACGGGTCCGTATTGTTAGCCGGGTGGGGGAATATGTCCGGCATGAGCTTGGAATGAAACCGACTGATACCTCCAACCCCGAGTACTTCCACAAAGTTGTCGACTGTCAGTGGGCCTGTCCTGCGCACACTGATGTTCCTCAATATATCCGCTTGATTGCCCAGGGGCGATTCGGCGACGCCTATATTGAAAACCGACAATCGAACGTGTTTCCAGGCATTCTCGGTCGTGTCTGCGACCGCCCTTGTGAACCTGCATGCCGACGTGGCCGAGTGGAAGACCGGCCAGTCGCGATATGTCGTCTGAAGCGGGTGGCGGCAGACCATCGTGAAGACATAAGCGACCGCTTGCCTCGGCCACCGTCGAAAGATAATGGAAAGAGAATCGCTTTGGTTGGAGCAGGGTGTGCGTCATTGACGGTTGCAAATGACCTTCGGCCGCTCGGTTATGCCGTAACCATCTTCGAAGCACTGGATACTACGGGCGGATTGATGCGCACGAATATTCCGCAATTTCGGCTGCCGCCAAAAGTGCTCGATGAGGAAATTGGCTACATCATCGATATGGGTGTCGACCTCAAACTGAATCACGGCATCGACAGTATGCAAGAGTTGCTGGATGAAGGATTCGATGCCGTGTTCGTCGGCACAGGCGCGCCACGCGGCAAGAACCTCGAAATCCCGGGGCGCTACGACTCGGAGAACATCCACATCGGGATCGATTGGCTTGAATCGGTCGCCTTCGATCACATTGAATCGACCGGCAAGCGAGTACTGATTATCGGAGTCGGCAACACGGCGATGGATTGTTGCCGTACTTCTTTACGAATCGGGGCTAACAACGTAAAGGTCATGGCTCGCAAGCCGCGCGAATTCTTCAAAGCCTCGGATTGGGAGCTCGAAGATGCCGAAGAGGAAAACGTAGAAATACTTGTTAACCATTCACCAAAAGAGTTCGTCATTGAAGACGGCAAACTCGTCGGCATGACGTTTGAGTTGATGGAGTACAAGGTCGACGATGACGGTCGGATCGATCGTGGCACAGTTACAGGGGAGACAACAATTCCGTGTGACGACGTGATACTCGCGATCGGTCAGGACAATTCGTTGCCGTGGGTCGAGCGAGACATCGGCATCGAGTTTGACGAGTGGGAATGTCCGGTCGTCGATGAAGAATCAATGATGTGTACTCGTGACGGCGTTTTCTTTGGCGGCGATTCGGCGTTCGGCCCGAAAAATATCATTTGGGCTGTCGCGCACGGGCACGCAGCCGCGCTGTCCATTCACAAGTATTGCCAGGGTGAAGATTTCAGAGGCCGACTTCCGACCGGTATGAATCTTTCAAGTCAGAAGATGGGCATGCACGAGTGGAGTTATTCGAACGACTATGACCCCGCGGCGCGACGACTGATGCCACATGTCGATCTCAAGGAGCGGTTCAAAAAGCTTGATATTGAGGTCGAGCTCGGGTTCACGATCGAACAGACAATTCAGGAAGTGGAGCGCTGCCTGAACTGCGATATTCAAACTGTATTCGCCGCCAGTCTCTGTATTGAATGCGATGCCTGCATCGATATTTGCCCGGTCAAGTGCCTCACGATTACAGCAAACGGTGACGAAGCTGACCTCCGGACTCGCTTGTCCGCGCCGGCCGAGAATCTTGAGCAAGCGCTGTATGTGTCAGAAGATTTGCCACAAACGAGCCGTGTGATGGTCAAAGATGAGGATCTTTGCGTGCATTGCGGATTGTGTGCCGAGCGATGCCCGACCGGAGCGTGGGACATGCAGAAGTCGACCGTGCTATTACCGTACGCGACCGACGAGGCCGCCGACGATCAACCGCAGCCGGCAGCGCCGGCAGCCTGGACGAGATAAGTAAGTGGCTACAGTCAACGACGTCGTCATTAAGATAGGTACCGTCAACGGTACGGGATCGGCGAGTGCTAACGGTCTGTTGATGAAATCGATTTTTCGAATGGGTGTTCCTGTCGTTGGCAAGAATTACTTTCCATCCAATATTCAGGGGCTGCCAACCTGGTATGAAATTCGTGTAACTGGTGACGGATATCAGGCACGCTCAAATCGTGTCGACGTGATGGTGGCGATGAATGCGCAGACCTACGCGCGCGATCTGGCCGAAGTGTCGCCTGGTGGCTGGCTGATCTACGATTCAACCTGGCCGCGCAGCACGCTTCTCGATCGTGATGACGTTACGGTCCTCGGGATTCCGCTATCAAGAATGTGCAACGAGCATTTTGACGGCGCACGAGCACGGATACTGATGAAGAACATCGCTTATGTCGGAGCGATTGCAGCACTACTCGATATCGATCTCGATACGATTAAGGCGCTGATCGAAGAGACCTTCGCGGCCAAGCAACAACTTATCGCTTCCAACATGGAGGCAATTCGACTCGGCTTCGATTACGCGATTCAAAACTTTGTTTGCCCACTGCCGAAGAAGATTGCCGCGATGGACGGCACGAAAGGTCATATCATTATCGATGGCAACACTGCAGCTGGACTTGGTTGCATGTATGCGGGAGCGACGGTCGGTGCCTGGTATCCAATCACGCCGTCAACGTCCTTGATGGATGCTTTTCGATCATTCTGTGCACAGTATCGTGAGGATCCCGAGTCCGGCAAGCGCACCTACTGCATCATTCAAGCCGAGGACGAGTTGGCCGCGATCGGCATGGTCCTCGGCGCCAGCTGGAACGGTGCACGCTCGTTCACGCCGACTAGCGGCCCGGGCATTTCTCTGATGAGTGAATTCCTGGGTTTTGGCTACTACGCCGAAATACCTGCCGTGGTTTTCAATGTTCAGCGTACAGGGCCGTCGACCGGAATGCCGACGCGGACACAGCAGGCCGACATACTGAGTTGTGCCTATGCGTCGCATGGGGATACGAAGCATGTGCTGCTGTTTCCTGCCGATCCGGGTGAGTGTTTCACGATGGCGCAGACGTCGTTCGATCTTGCCGAGCGCCTGCAAACGCCGGTTATGGTGTTGTCGGACCTCGATATTGGGATGAACGACTGGATGGTGCCGGACTTCGAGTGTGACGAAAGCGATGTTCCGGATCGGGGTAAGGTATTGAGCGCCGAAGAACTCGAAGACATGGAGAACTTCTATCGTTATCTCGATGTCGACGGGGACGGCATTCCATACCGTACGCTGCCAGGTGTGCATCCGAAGGGCGCATATTTCACGCGTGGCTCCGGACACACGAGGTACGGTAGCTACACAGAAGACTCCGACGCATATCAGGATGTTGTGGATCGCCTGCTCCTGAAATGGGAGACGGCACGATCGATAGTCCCCGAGCCGGAGATTCAGTATTCGAAATCCAACAAAGCGGCGATTCTATGTGTCGGCAGCAGCGATGGCGCTTGTAACGAGGCGCTGGATCGCCTGAACGAGCAAGATACCTCTTTGAACTATTGTCGAGTCAGGGCGTTTCCGTTTGCTGACTCTGTCAAAGAATTCATCGAGCAACACGAAATTGTCTATGTCGTTGAACAGAATCGGGATGCCCAGTTACGTACCTTGCTGATTCTCGACAGCGATGCCGATGCGGGTAAGCTCGTGTCAATTCTGCACTACGACGGCTTACCGCTTGACGCCGGGTTCGTGGTCAATAGAGTAGTCGACGAACAATCCAGGGGGCGGGCCGCATGAGTTACATTACGAAACCGACAGTCTCGCACCCGAATCTGCCACGCAACAAGCTCGGGCTGACGTCCAGGGACTACGAAGGTACCGTGTCCACGTTGTGCGCAGGATGCGGTCACGATTCAGTGACTGCGGCCATCATCCAGGCTGTTTTCGAATTGAACATCGAGCCGCACACGATCGCCAAAATGAGCGGCATAGGTTGTTCTTCCAAGACTCCGGCCTATTTCGTCAGTCAATCGCACGGATTCAATTCGGTCCACGGCCGCATGCCTTCAGTGACGACCGGAGCGAATGCAGCAAATCGAACGTTGACCTATATCGGTGTATCGGGTGATGGCGATTCCTTGTCGATCGGAACCGGGCAATTCGTGCATGCGATTCGGCGCAACCTCAACATGTGCTACATCATCGAGAACAATGGCGTGTATGGCTTAACCAAGGGCCAGTTCTCGGCGTCCGCGGATATCGGCACCTTGCCGAAGAAAGGGCTGGCCAATCAACAAGAGCCGATTGACTCCGTTAGCTCGGCGATTGCTCTCGGCGCGACCTACATCGCGAGAAGCTTCTCGGGTGACAAGGCTCAGCTCGTGCCTCTGATCAAGGGCGCGCTTGTGCACAAGGGATTTTCACTCGTTGATGTCATAAGTCCTTGTGTGACATTCAACGACCACGAAGGATCGACCAAGAGTTACGCGCACACGCGGGAGCATTACCATCATGTGATCGATGCTGATTACATCGCTCCTGCCGAAGAAATCAAAACGGCGTACGAGGAAGGTGCTGCCATGCCCGTCGAGTTGCACGATGGCAGTAAAATCGTCCTTCGCAAGATTGACAGCGAATACGATCCGACAAGTCGGGCGACAGCCTTCAAGTATTTGCGCGAGCGGTTCAACGCAGGTGAGATCACGACAGGCCTCCTGTACATCGACGATTCGCGCAAGGAAATGCATGACCTGATGGGAAATATCGACACACCGCTGTCAGAGGTGCCGCTCGATACATTGCATCCCGGACAAGACGAACTCAAAAAGATTCTGCGTCGTTACCGCTAGCGGCATAGCCAGGAAGAACAAATGAGGCGACAATGCCTGTGAGCTACAGGTGCATAAGCACAGCGAATTCCGCCCGGATTGAGCATCATAAACGCTTTTAAAACAAAGAGTTAGAAATACTGCATCCAAATCCGACGCGACAAGCATCTACCTGATGAGACCTGCTCAAAGAGCAGCTAACTAGCATATGGAGTAATTACAGTGGTAGAAATACTCGTTCCGATTTCAATGTTCTTGGGGCTGACCGTCATCATCAGCCTGTTCTTCTGGTTTCGCTACCGCGTTCGCCGCGATCTGCAAATGACAATTCGTACAGCGCTCGATAAGGGACTGGAACTGACACCGGAGCTTATCGATCGCCTCGGTAGTCCGCAGCCTGCGAAGGACAAGGATTTGCGCCTGGCGCTGATCTGGCTGGCAATTGCTGTGGGCTTGGTATTGATCGGCTTCGCAGTGTCTTATTACGCCATCGAGGCGCTCTACGGTGTGCTGGCTGGTGCCGCGTTCCCGGTCTGCATCGGCATCGCGTATCTGATCATGTGGCGTTACACGGAGCGTGAGCAATAATCCAGGCAGCAACACAGCTGGAAGGCGAGGATCAGTACCTCGTAGCATTGGCCGTCGCATCGCAAGACACGACAGCCTTCGGGGAACTGGTCCGCCGCCACCAGTCGCAGGTAAGAAATTTCCTGCGCAAGCTTACTGCCGATATTGCCGAGGCCGATGATCTATCTCAGGAATGCTTTTTACATGCTTGGGACAAGCTGCAGACATTTTCAGGGCGTGGGTCGTTTATCGGTTGGTTGCTCAAGGTCGCTTACACGACTTTCCTGCAGTCAAAACGGAAATCGAAGCGTTATGCGGAAGTACTGGATGAGGCAGCGTATGTCGCACAGACTGAATCGAGGAGTTACACTCAGGACTCGAATGAGGTTTCTGATCTGGACAAGCTCCTCGCTGTGCTAACGCAGGAGGAGCGCGCGATAATGGTTTTGTCGTACGCATGTGGATTGTCACATCGCGAGATTGGTGAGGCGACTGGTTTGCCGGTAGGCACGATCAAATCAGTAATCTTTCGCGGTAAGGAAAAGATCAGGACGAGTTTTGACATCAAAGATCATCAACATGGCTGAGAAACTGAAAGACGCTGAAGACCGCTTGCTCGAGGCGATGTTCCGTTCGGAACCTGTTGCGGACGAGGGATTCAGTAATCGTGTTGTCTCGCGAATTCGCCGTCGGCTCTGGGTACAACGGCTGGCGCTTCCGGTTGCAATGCTGGTTGGCGGCGCCATTGCCATCAAGCCAGCCACGCAACTCGTGATCGCAGTGTCGAAGTTGCTGACCGTCGTTCCGCAAGGAATGCTTGATGCGCCGACAAGCTGGATTCCGCAGATGCAGAACGTTGCTTTCGGAGCAACGCTGATGCAAACGGTTGTTCTCGGAGCAATGTTGCTTGCTGCCGGCTTGCTCGGCACACGCATGCTCGTAGAATAATTTCACGTTTCTAAACGCATTGTCACGAATGTAACGCTCGGTTACATTGCGTGCATGAGTCTTCGCGATCAAGTTGAGTCATTACTGCCGAACTGGGAACGCTGGTACCCAAGCCTGTTCGATGCGGCGTATGACCTTGGACTGATCAAGGCTGAGGTATGCGATCCGAATTCGCTGCTGCTGACGAGGCGGCACGCCAAAGTCAGACAACGCGCTGAAGACGCCCATCGCGAAAACTGGGGTGGTAAGGCGAGTGAGTAAAACTCAGAGTCGTGTCCATGACAATTGATCTTGATCGCATCCGCGCGCAATTCCCTGCTTTGTCCGAAACGGATGATGGCAGGGCTCGCCTGTACTTCGATAACCCGGCCGGCACGCAGGTGCCAGTGATGGTCGTTGAGCGCATGACGAACTGTATGCTGAAGGCCAGTGCGAACCTTGGCGGCTACTTCAGGACGTCAGCGTTGGCCGGGGCGGTTATTGATGATGCACGTATGGCGATGGCGGATTTCCTGAATGCCCGATCGCCCGATGAGATTATCTTCGGGCAAAACATGACAACAATTACGTTTCATGTTTCCCGATCGATTGGGCGACTTCTGCAGCCCGGAGACGAGATCATCCTGTCGCAGATGGATCATGATGCGAATGTTGAGCCCTGGGTTCTGCTTGCCCGCGATTTCGATCTCAAGATCCGCTGGCTGCCGTTCGATACCGAGACTTTCGAATTCGATCTGTCGAAACTCGACGGCTTGTTGACGAACAGAACCCGACTGATCTGTGTCAGTGGGGCCAGCAACCTGACCGGAACGATCAACGATGTAAAAACAATTTGTGCCAAGGCTCGCAGCGTTGGCGCATGGAGTTTTGTGGATGCTGTGCAATCAGCGCCGCATATCCCGTCGGATGTTCAGGATTTCGGCTGCGACTTTTTCATTTGTTCGGCGTATAAGTTTTTTGGCCCGCATCAGGGAATTATGTGGGGCCGCCGCGGGGTGCTCGAGCAACTCGAACCTTACAAGCTCCGTCCAGCCTCGGCCGAGCTACCGTGGTGTTTCGAGACTGGCACGCAAAGCCACGAGGGCATGGCCGGGACTGCGGCGGCAATTGACTATTTCGCCTGGATCGGCGAGACCATGTCTGATTCGTCGGGGCCCGGTAGTGAACGTCGACAACAGTTGCTTGCCGGGCTTGGTCTGTTGTTCGACTATGAAAAAACCCTTGCCACTCAATTGATTACCGGGCTACAGGAAATTGCCGGCGTCAGGATACAGGGCATCTCCGCCGCGGACGCAATGGATCGAAGAGTGCCGACCGTATCATTCACGCACGATCGTCATAAGCCCGCTACGATCGCCGCGGCACTCGCTGAGCGCAACATCTTCGTCTGGAACGGTTACAACTATGCGTTGGAGGCGGCGAAAGCACTCGGCATCCTTGAATCGGGCGGCGCAGTGCGAATTGGTGCGGTGCACTACAACAACGCTGCAGAGATTGACTCAGTGCTCAATGCACTGGAAGACATTCTTGCCTGAAAAAGGCGAATCCTCGACTATACTACGATGGCACTACGATTCGTGAGATGGCAGGTGACGACGACTAATTAGTACAAGGCAGTAGAAAAACAAAGGCGGCGCATTGCGCCGCCTTTGTCACAATAAGAAAGGCTGCCCTGGGGCAGCCTTTCGTGAGAATAGCATTGGAAAACGTGGTTAGTGGCGGCCTGAAGGATGCTCCACGATCCGCACAAGACCCAATGGTTTTCGCAACACCTTTGATATCTCACTCGACATGGATCACCTCCTTCTATGTTGTTTGCCCACGCCGAGTATCTAATGAATTCCCCGTCATGCCAAGAAAAATATCGTCTAAAAACAAGGGTGTAAATGCCACAATTGATACGTTATTATGATCAGCTCGCTCGGTGAAGATAATGGCAACAACGAAAACAACAATTGCCGACAGGCTGGACGGGGCATCGTCGGAATCGCACGGCTAGTTTGGCGGGTATTGGCGTGTATACTCCGATACTTGCCTCAGTCGCGGCAACCGCACTGGCATACAAAAATCAAAAGTGAGACCACAATGGCAATCGCAGATCTTAAGAGTGTTTTAAAAATCTTCGGCGGCACGGATTTGAGCGAAGATGAACGCGGCGAGCTCTTCAAAGAAGTGTTGCTGATGACGCTGGCAAGGGCAGCGAACGCCGACATCAACATTCAGACGGTCGAGGTTGACAGGATTCGTGAGATCCTCAAAGAAAACACTGGTCAGGACTTTAGTGCTGCCGACATTCGTGTCGCTGCACGTAAAGAGCTTTACGCAGAAGCCACACTGCGCAAATACCTGGCAAGCGTACAGAGCAAGATGACCAGCAAGGATCGTGCAGCAACGATTCACGCACTCGCTGACGTGTTTCGCAGCGACCAGAGTGTCAGCGTGCTCGAAATCGATTTCTATAATCGTGTGGCCGCAGCAATGCAGGCAACGCCAGCAGAGATCGCCGGTCTCGTTGCCGGAGATGTTGCTTAGGCTGCGCCAGAGCGCGCTTAACTACGACCGCGATCTTCGATTCGATCGCCACCAAATTGACGCGGCGCTGCGAACTCCGAACAACAGGTAAGCAATAGCGCTTCCCGTCGAATTCTGACGAATTTTCTGAACCAATTGTGAATGCCAAGCGTTGAAACTAAACGACAGCTGAACATGATCGCACTTCATGCATTCTGTGCTTACAGATTCAGCAACGATTCAGAGAGAAAGGATGAAAATGGTAACCATGATGCAGGAGTTGAGGAGATGCACATGGATACGCATGCAAGGGATACCAGATGGTCTCAGATTTTTATCACGACGTTTCTTGTTGCCGGGCTGATTGCCATATCAGCAAGCACATTCGCCGATGAGGGCGACAAGCGCCTGTCAATAACGACTCAGAATACAATGGAGAAACGCAATAATGGCATAGCCGGCGTCACGTCTATCGATGAGTTCGAGGCGCTTGTATCAACTGGACAGCGATCCACAGGCAAGCGCTCAACTGTTCAGTCGAAAACAACGCTGCGAGCATCACAAACAGCCAATACCGATTTCTGGTTTTATTCGGCTGATGTTGTATTGTTTAATGACCATGATGGCGACGGCTTCTTTTCCGGTATCGACATACTATTCGATGCCGACACTTACTTTACTTTCGCAGATGTCTACGCGGTTGTTTATCTGAGCTTTGAGGGCGGGTCCTGGAATGAATATGCAGCGACCGAGAACTTCACGCTCTTCGGCACTTCGAGCGATGACGACTACGCTGTCGTCACTGAACTTCTGGCAGGATATCCGACCGGCAGCTATGACGTTCTGATCGAGCTGTTCGATGCTTATGACGATTCCTTCGTTGCCTGGATTGGCCCGGACGACACGTCTGAGCTTGCGTTCCTGCCACTCGAAGATGCGGACAGGGATGCCGTTGTGCCGGAAATTATCGTAGTCGACCACCACCGCGGCGGTGGTTCGCTTAGCTGGCTGCTGGTTCTTGCGCTCGGTCTGGCAACGCTGGTGAGAGTCCGCCACGAGCGGTGCGCATGACATTGCGGCCCCATGCGGAGAGGTTGTCAAAGTAGATGTACAGGGCCGGAACTACGAGCAGCGACACGACCGTAGAAAATGCCAGCCCGCCAATGATCGCTCGCGCCATTGGATAATACGGCGGGCCGTCACCACCTACCTGTGTTGTGCCGACCGCAAGCGGCGATAGCCCGACGATCGTGGTGGCCACGGTCATCAGAATCGGGCGCAGTCGATCTCTTCCGGCCTCAACGATTGCCGCATTTCGCGGCAAGCCGCGTTGCCGCAGGTTGTTGACGTGATCGATAAGCACAATGCCGTTGTTCACGACGACACCGATCAAGATCATGATGCCAATGGATGCCATGAATGAGAACGTCGTGCCGGTCGCCGCGAAAAACAGGAACACCCCAAAAATCGAGAATACGATTGAGCCAAGGATAATCGAAAACGGAAACAACAGTGATTCGAACAGTGCTGCCATGACGAGAAAGATGCAGGCGATACCGAGAATGATGTTCGTTGCCATCATCTGCTGGGTTTCGTCCTCGCGTTCGAATCCGCGACCGAATTTCCAGCTGTAGCCAGGCGGAAGTTCGATTTGGCTCATTAGGTCTTCGATGTCAGGCTGCACATCCTCAAGACTTGTTTCGTCTTCAAGATTTCCCGAGAGTATGACTGACGTCTGCCGGTCGGTGCGCTGTATGGTGGCGGGCGACTGAGCGATATGCAGATTCGCAACGCTACCCAGGGTGATGCGCTCGCCATTTGGTTTGTAAAGCGGCAAATCGGCCAGTTGTTCGACGGTCTGTTTTTCATCGTCGCGAAAAGCCATCCGTATGGCGACTTCGCCAAACTCACCACGGAATTCACGCAGGTTTTCCCCGCGCATCGCTATGCTAACAGCCATGGCGATATCGGCCGTTGTCAGCCCTGCACCTGCAGCCCTGACCCGGTCGATGATTACTCTGACTTCCTTGTCACCGCTGTCGGCATCACTACGAATATCTTTAAGTCCGTCGACTGAAGATATTGCACGCGCAATATCGACGCCGAGTTCGTTCAGGACTGTCGTTGAATCGCCGGAAATCTGGACGCTGAAGCCTTCGCCTCCACCCTGCTGGTCAAACTGAAAGCTCGGCTTGCCGATGGCGATCACGGGTAAGTCCGCTTCTATGAGCTCGATGATTTCCTTCGTCGACAGCGTTGCATCGTCTTCGTCGGTCAACAGAATTGTTGATTCTGCGCGCTTGAGATCGTAAAAACTGTAGATGGACCGAATGTTAAATTCTTCCTGCCTGGAAAACAGATATTCCTCGATCGTATTGACGGCACTTTCGTTGCGCTCAAGCGAGTGTTGACCCTCAATGTGGTAACGCATGAACAACCGCCGCCCCACGTCCTGTGGAAACACATCGAACTTGACCAGGCTCAGAGCCAGCGGAAGTACGCCAATGACACAAGTCAGCAGAATGCCGAGCGCCGTCCACCACAGGTGCGAAACCACCCAGGACAGAGCGCGCTCGTAGCGGTGCGTCAAACGGGAAATCCAGGCACCCGACTTCGGCTGCGGCGGCACGGCAACTCTCGCCGCCAACATCGGCACCAGCGTCTGCGCTATCAACAGTGATGCAAGGAGCGCGACAATGATGGTGACGGCGACATGAGTCAGGAACACCATAATATCCGTCTTCGTACCGACAATCATCGGCGCGAATACAATGACAGTCGTTGCGGTACCGGCGATAACGGCCAGGCCGACTTCCTTCACCCCTTTGATTGTCGCGGCATACGCGTTGCCTCTGTCAATGGTGCGCTCACGGAAGATGCTTTCAGTCACAACAACGGCGTTGTCAACGAGCATGCCGACCGCGAGCATCAGGCCCATCATCGACAAAATATTCAGCGTGAGCCCAAAGAAATAGAGCGCACCAAGAGTAATCAATAATGAAAAAGGTACCGATGCCGTAACGATCAAAGTGGTCGAGACCTGTCGCAAGAACAGATACAAAACGATGATCGCCAGCAGGCCACCGATCAGTCCGGCGCTGAGCAGGTCAGAGAGTGAGTCTCTTACACTCTCGCCCTGGTTATCGAGGGAGAAGATGTTGATGCCCTGCATCTGCGGCAATTCACCAATCTCCTCAACTTCGGCAATGACGCGGTCTGTAACGTCGACCAGGTTTGAGCCTGTCGTTTTGCTGACTGCGACGCCGATCGCATAATTCCGATCAAGATGTCTGCCGTAATTTCGGTCGGGTGTGCGAAGTTCGACGTCGGCAATGTCTCGCAGATGCAGCCCGGCATCGTTGATCGCGAGATTGCGGATTTGCTCGACCGAAACAAACTCGCCGCGCGGTCGAACACTGAGACGCTGGCCACTCGCCGTGATTTGGCCTGCACTGACGGCGAAATTACTTCCTTGCAGCAAATCCCGCAGTGATGCGATGTCCACCCCGTGTGCCGCAAGCCGATCTGGCTGCATCAAAATTCGGATTTCACGGGGGTCGACGCCGTGTAGCTCGACGCGCGATACACCTTCAATTCTCTCAAGTCGTCGCTTGAGGAGCCGATCAAGCAGGTCGTAGCTACCGGACAGGTCACGCTCGCTCGAGATACGCAGTTGCAAAACAGGCTGGTCGCCAAGGGAACCGGTAAAAACGAAAATGCGCCTTATGTCGACAGGCAATAAATGACGAATGCTGTCGACCTTGGCGCGGGCCTCGATACCTTTGGCGCCCATGCTCTGGTCCCAGCCAAACTGCAGGAAGATTTGTGCCTGACCTTCATCAGAACTCGAGAACATCTGTTCCACGCCCGAAAGAGTTGCCAGTGCTTCTTCAACAGGGCGCGTGATCAGACGCTCGACTTCTTCGGGTGTCGAACCGGCATATGGAATCTGGACGAAGATGCCGGGGAACTCGATATCCGGGAATTTCTCAAGCGGGAGCAACCGCGAGGCGATCAGGCCGATGAGCGCAAGTGCAACAAACGTGACGACAGTGGTTACGGGCCGCCGTAGCGCAAATTCCGTATGTTTCATTGTGCCGCCTGATTCTCGGAGTGAACGCCGGCTGCTGCTGGCCAGCGCTTACGATCCATTAGCGAATAGACCACCGGGATTACGACCAGCGTCAGGAATGTCGATACGAGAAGCCCACCGATCACGGTAATCGCCATTGGCGCACGTACCTCTGCACCTTCACCGAAGCCGATGGCCATCGGCAGGAGCCCAAGAGCTGTCGTCAGTGAAGTCATCAGGATCGGTCGAAGTCGGGCGCTGCCCGCCTCCATAATGGCCTCAATTCGCTCAATGCCCTGAGCGCGAAGCTGATTAATCAGGTCGACCAGTACGATCGCGTTATTGACGACGATACCGGCAAGCATGATGACGCCGATCAGCGCAACGATATTGATTGTCGTGCCGGTGACAAACAGTGCCAATACCGCTCCGACGAGCGCGAGCGGAATGGTGAACAGGATGACAAATGGATGAACAAGCGACTCGAACTGCGACGCCATGACGAGGTAGACAAGGAATATCGCCAGTGCCAATGCGAACTGCATGGACTGGAATGAGTCCTGCATCTCCTCGCTCTGACCTGAAACGATCGCCGAGATGCCATTGGGCATAGGCGTCCGCTTGATGATTGAATCTGTTTCGATGGCAGCCGCGCCAAGATCGCCATAGGCGATATTTGCAGTGATTATTGCAACACGCTCCTGCGCCACTCGACGAATCTCCGCCGGTCCCTGGGACACGCTGATATCTGCAACTGCGTCAAGTGATACCGGCCTGTCTGAAGCCGGATTGACGATAAGTCGCCGGATCTCCTCGATACTGGACTGACGTGTATCGACGCTACGAACCATCACATCAATCTTCTTGTCACGCCAGGTGTACCGTGTCGCGAGTTCACCGCGGACATTGGCTACGACCCGGTCGGCAATATCGCGAACCGCAAGTCCGAGTTTTGCCGCGCGTTCCTGATCGAATACGATTTGAATTTCCGGATTGCCTCGTTCAACCGTAGTCTTGATATCAGTGAAGCGATCGGATGCGGACATCTCCTGTACAACAAGGTTACTGACCTGCGCGAGCCCGTCGAGATCGTACCCGGAAATCTCAATTTGCAGCGGACTGGCGAAGGTCATCAGTGCTGGCCTGCTGAATTCGTACTGCACGCCTGGAACGCGCGAAAGCTCTGCTCGCATCGCGTCCATCGTAGCGTTCTCATCTGCACGTCCTGCGCCTGGTTTCAGGGCGATACTCAAGGTGCCTGTGTTCTCTCCGGCGTCGACCGGATTGGCGTCGAGGCGATTTCCCGTTCCCGCGACTGAGTAGTCGAGACCCACTGCGTCAATTCCTGTGGTCGCGCTCTGGGCCGCCTGAATTGCGCGGTCTGTTTCGGCGAGGGGAGTGCCGGGCGCAAGTCGGAGATCTACATTGAATTCTCCCTGTGAGAGTTGCGGAATCAACTCTGTACCCAGCCGTGGCAATAACGACATCGTGCTGGCAAAAATAGCGATAGCTCCCACAACGATCGCGAGTCGATGGTGTAGCGACCAGCTCAGCAGCCCGGGATATACCGCCGCAGTACTGCGGTACAGGCGCTGGAAGAGCCAGGTCGGTACCCACAAGAGAATCCAGAATAGCCATTTCACTCCGCCGAAAGCGTAGCCAAGCATGCGCACGACAAAAGCGATGCCTTTCGTGAACCTGTTCGGAGGCAATCCGTCGTTCTCGCTGTGGTAGCGATTTTCAGCACCCAACGCAGCGAGCATCGGGATAAGCGTCAACGCGACAATAAGTGAAAATATGAGCGCAAAAGTGACTGTCAACGCCTGATCGCGAAAAAGCTGACCGGCGATTCCAGAGATAAAGACCATCGGAAAAAATACCGCGATAGTTGTCAGGGTTGCAGCCATAACAGCGCCTGCAACCTCGGAAGTTCCATTCTGTGCCGCGGCGAGGATGCCTTCACCCTGTTCTTTTTTGCGAATGATATTTTCCAGAACGACAATAGAGTTGTCGACGAGCATGCCTACTGCCAGCGCAATTCCGCCCAGCGACATTATGTTGAGTGAGACGTTGTTCAGATACATCAGCAGGAACGTACCGATGACCGATATCGGAATAGCGATACCGGTAATAGTCGTTGCGCGCGAATCCCGCAGGAATCCATACAGGACAATAATCGCGATAATGCCGCCCAGGAATGCGGCATTCTTAACATCGTCTACGGATGATGAAATGAACGTCGATTGGTCGTATACAGTGATCAACTCGATGCCATCCGGCATCGACTCGTTGACTCGCTCAAGACGGGTCGCAATACGTCTGGCGACCTGTACGGTATTTGCGTCACCTTCCTTATAAATCGCAAGTTCCACGGACTCGCGACCTCGAACGCGGGTTATCGCTTCGCGCTCCTTATAACCACGTTCGACCATTGCGACGTCACGCAAATAAACCGGTCGATCCGCAACGTAGGCGACAATCGCGTCACGAATCTCGTCGACGGACTGGAATTCGTTCAGCGTGCGAACAAGAAATCGCTGGTCACCTTCCTCGAGCCGGCCGCCAGACAAGTTGACGTTTTCGGCACGAA
>Ga0255052_10000019_pt1 | contig 115649 bp, 96 predicted proteins | sample JV7_2_21_MG_FD_188632 | JGI IMG/M metagenome (GOLD analysis project Ga0255052, IMG submission 188632) | Seawater microbial communities from Jervis Inlet, British Columbia, Canada - JV7_2_21 | ecosystem: Environmental > Aquatic > Marine > Inlet | place: Canada: British Columbia | collected...
GCGATCGGCAGCGTGCCGAACGCCCTGGACATGGCAGCTTTGGCTGCCTCCAGACCGTCAATCGAGTACTGCACGACGGCATCCTCGGATTCAAACGTGAACTCGGGGTCGTTGTTGAGCCGACGCATAAATTCTGCGATTGAACCGCCGCCGAAGTGTTCGTCAATCGTGACGCGCATTTCGGCCTGGATCGTCGCTATCTGTTCCAGGCCCAGGTCATGAATTTCCTCAGCCGGTGGTGAAATGGTAACGAACGAGCGTACCCGCGCCGGGTAACACTCCGCGCCGTTTGGATTGGCACTCAATGCGGTCTCTTCGCGTGCTTGTTGGAGATAAGAATTCTCAACAAAATCCGCAAAGCGGTTGACCGCCGGCACAATCTCATCGTCGTAAGTTTCTCGCACGGCCGCTTCGAATTCGCTGTCCCCGGCTCGCGTTGCGGGGTTGAGAAATATACTGTCGTCGCCGAGCAGCGCACGCACCTGCCCGGGCACCACTTCGACAGTCACGCGCGGAGCGCTGTAACCAAGCTCGAGTCCCTGGCGCAGGTTGGCGATCTCCGTATCGATGTAACGCGGCACCGCAGCCAGTCGGGCAAGTGTCTGTTGCCGGTGGTCTTCGCTATCGACAGGCTGGATTTCAAACAGGAATGGCAGTCCAAGGTGCCAGCCTGTTGCGCTACTGGCCTGCCATAGTTCGTTACGGCATATACGCAGTCCGACGGCACCCTCGAGCGATTCGCGCATGATGCCGTACGTTACCCAGTCGCGGCTTCCGACGTCGGTCGGTTCCTCGATCGCCGTCAAAGCCGCCAGCCACGCGTCTTCACGTCCTTCCCACGCCGACAGTGCGTCGAGCGAGTTGTCGTACAGGCGATCATGGCTGGCGCCTTCGATTGAATACTGCGTCGCCATGCTCGGGTAACGCTCCATCACCGCGGCAAGGTACTCATCGGCCAGCGCTTCAATCGCACTGATCTCGGCTTCAGGCGAGGCGGGTTCGTCGCTGCAGGCTGAGATTAAAAGGCTGGTTGCCAGCACGAGGCCAGCTGCGATGCGTGATTTCATGGTTGGGTCCCGTTGTTGTCTGGAGCTGCGAATTCGAAATCGCTGTAGGTAATGAGTTCAGTTTCGTCGAAGCCGATAAACAGTAATGCGCGACCGACGACTTTCACTTTCATGCCGAGCGGCACGATCGGGCCAGTGGCCGCCGCCGGCCCGAACTGCATTTGGAGCAGAAACGTAGAAATCTTGGTTCCGAAGCCGGGCTTGATATCGGTGCGATTGCGAATGTCGATTGATTCGAGAAAATGACCATCCTTCATAATCTTCAGGACGGCGTCGACATTCTGCACGAACTCCACTTCATCTTCCTGCGGAGTGAATTCAAATATCCAGTGCTCGTCAGTTTCCTCGACCAGTTCGAGCGTGTCGATGCCGACAATTTCGACGCGCTGACTGCTGTCCGAACTGTCATGATCTTCTTTTTCGTGGGCGAACGTGCGCAGCTCGTCCTTTTTTGGCGCGCGTCCGTCGACGGAATTCAGAGTCCACCGTTCGTCCTCCGGGTTTCGAGGATCGAAGCGTGCAACCCAGAGCAGGTCATCCTGCAGCCGGGTTTCGGTAAACGCCCACTCTTCGTCAAAATCCCAATTGATCGCCTCGGCCGACTTTTTGAACAACTCAACATAGTCGCCGGCTTCAGTTGCATGCGCTGCAACCCCGGCCAACAGCAGGCTGATCAGCAGTCTGTTCATTCGACTTCGCGCAGGTGTATGTTGAACGCCGGCAACGGTCCGAAGTTGTTGTTGACCAGCAAGATGGCCATCCCTTCCACCCAGCGCGCATGTTCGATGGGGCCGACATCGATCGGGTGCAAGTCGATACTGCGGATCAACGCGGCAACCTTTGCTTTGGCATCGGCGTCATTGCCGGCGATCGGAATCGACACGGGACCGCCAGATGTGCCGGGCTCGATCATGTATTGCCAGCTCAGCGCGTTGAAAGCCTTTACGACGAATGCACCGGGGGCAGCAGCCTGGATGATCTCGCCATTGGACGTATCGACACCGTGAGAAATACCATCACTCGAGAAACTTATCGGGTTCGTCGGATCGATGATAATTTTTCCGGACAGGTCGCCGAGACTGGCTGCGATATCGCCGGCGAGCATACCGGGCACCGCGAGTATGACGATGTTGGCACCTATGATCGCATCGGACTGGAATGTCGCCGAGGCTTCGTCACCCGTTCTTGCAACCAGCGACATCACGGTTTCTCTCGCCGGATCACGCGAGCCGTACACGATTGTATGGCCTTGAGCGGCAAACTCGGTGCCGAGCGCACTGCCGACTTTGCCGGTGCCGATGACGGCAATGACATCGGCCATTGCCGGACCAGCGGCAAAGATGATCAATAGGAATCCCACAACCGTACGCATAGCTTGTCACTCCCTCACTGCCGAGCGCGTATTATGCCGTACTCGGATACGGTATGGTCTGTGGTTATGCTGAATGTAAACGAGCTCTCCAAGAACTACGGTGATTTTGTCGCCGTGGACCGCATCAGTTTCAGTGCCGGGAAGGGTCAGATTTTCGGGCTGCTGGGGCCTAACGGCGCAGGAAAATCCACCACAATCAATTGCATCGCCGGCCTCCTGAAGCCGACCTCGGGGCACGCTGCAGTTGCCGGCCATGATGTCGTCAGTGACGGCAAGGCGGCTCGGGGCAATCTCGGCGTCGTACCTCAGGAACTGGCGCTCTATGAGGATTTGCCGGCCGTCGAGAACCTGCGGTTCTGGGGCAAAGCCTATGGGCTTGGTGGGCCGGCGCTCGAACAGCGTGTCACCGAGGTTCTCGAGTACATCGGGCTGAATGATCGCGCCAAAGACCTGCCCAAGGAGTTTTCGGGCGGCATGAAACGACGCTTGAATTTCGGCTGCGGCATTGTCCACAGGCCACCTGTCATTCTGTTGGACGAGCCGACGGTCGGTGTCGATCCGCAGTCCAGAGCTCGTCTCTTCGATATGGTCGAGGCTGAGCGTGATGCCGGCGCCTGCATTCTCTACACCACGCACTACATGGAAGAGGCTGAGCGGCTTTGCGACTCGCTGGCCATCATCGATCACGGCAAATTGATCGCGCAGGGAACGGTCGAGGAACTGCGGGCAAAGCTGGGCGCACATGATGTGCTGCAATTGAGCGGGCACTTCCCTGTGGAGTCGACCAAGCAGGCGATAGCGGCGCTTATCGAACGCGGCAATGCGGACCTGGAGTTCCTGGCGCAGGAAGAAGACAGCATCACACTGACGTTGTCGAATGCGTCGCAGCACCTGCCAGCCATCTTCGAGGCCGTGACCGGTACCGGTGGCAACGTTACAGAAACGAGTCTGCGTAGTGCGAATCTCGAAACCCTGTTTCTGCTACTGACCGGCAAAGAACTGCGCGAGTAAGGTCATGACGTTCGCGCTGACCTCGTTCAAAAAAGACATTGCGCGCTGGCGCCAGGACTACCTGGCGACGCTGATCTGGATATCGATCCCACTGATGACCGGAGGACTCATCACGACGCTGATGGGCAGCGACGTGAAACCACATGGCACCTTGTTGCTCGTCGACCAGGATCAGACATTCCTCAGCGAACTGATTGTCGGCGCGTACAGTGCTGGCGAGTTGGGTGAGTTGCTTTCGGTCGAGGAAACCGGCTTCGATGAAGGCCTCGAGCGCGTCAATAATGGCGAAGCGAGTGGACTGCTCATTATTCCCGAAGGATTTGCCACGGCGTTCATGGAATCCGAACCGGTAACGCTGGTGCTGAGGACCAACCCGTCGCAGACAATACTGCCCGGGATCATTCAGAACGTGACCGAGATCCTGCTCGACGCCGGGTTCTATGCACACCAGTTGTTCAGCGACGAGATCGAGACCCTGACGTCAATGACGGACGACCCAAGCGACGCACAGGTTGCGGCAATTGCTGTGGCCATCCAGAACAAGATGGAATCGGTCGCGCCAAAGCTTTTTCCGCCGGTTATCGAGATCGAGATCATTGAACCGCCACCCGCGGAACCGTCGCAGCCGCTGGCCCTGTTGTTCATGCCTGGCATCATCCTGATGGCCGTCCTGTTTTCGGCGAATGGGCTGGCAGGTGACTTCTGGCGCGAGCGCGAACAGGGCACGCTGAGGCGTATCGTTTTTTCGCCGGCCCGGATAAGCGAATTCCTCGCAGGCAAAGCGCTGGCGGCCACCGTCGTCATCGGCATCGTTGGCGGCATCACGCTGGTGCTCGGCTTTCTTTATCACGGCATCGCGTGGTCCAAATTGCCGGCGTCGCTGATTTGGATCGCAGTCTCGGGTGTTGCGTTGTTTGCCTGGTTCGCTGCGTTACAAATGTTGTTTAGCAACCGGAAGACGGCCAGCGTGTTTTCGATGATGCTGGTGTTTCCGTTGCTGATGGCCGGGGGCAGCTTCTTTCCCCTCGCCGTAATGCCTGGCTGGATCGCAGCCATCGGGCGACTCTCGCCAAATGGTTTCATGGCAGGGCAGTTGACGACGCAAATAACGGCGTCGACCGCCTGGGCCATTGGCCTGCAGGGCTGGCTGATCGTCATTACTGGAGCAGTGGCGGGCCTCGCAATTTGCGCCTGGCGGCTCCGGGCAGGGTTTGCACGCGCATGAAGAACGCTCTTTTTATCGGTTGGTACGATGTGCGGCACCAGTTGCGCCAGGGAGCAACGTTGGTGTGGGTCTTTATCATGCCGCCCGTATTTTTCTATTTTATTGGCACGGTAACCGGCGGATTCTCGGGGGCGATGACAGGTGGCAGCGCTACTCCACTCGTCATTGCGGCCGAGGCGCCCGGGTTTCTGCGTGAGCAGATCGACATGCGACTTCGTGACAACGGTTTTGCGCCGGAGTGGCGCGACGAAGTGGTACCTGACGAGAATGGCGAACTGCCGCGCCGGGTTCTGTCGCTGGATGCGCATCTCAGCGACCAGGTTGTCGCTGGCGAAACGGTAAAGGCCAGGTTCGATACGCGCGCCTCGGCGCTGTCGCGAAATTATGAGGTCATCCGTATTCAACGAAGCTTATACACAGCGCTTGCCGACATTGTTACGGCCGATGTGCGCCGTGAAGGGGACCTGACTGCCGAGGCATTGATTGAACTCAATGGTGAGACACGTGTGTGGCAGCTCGACGTCGCACCAGCGGGTGAGCGTCAAGTCATTCCGAGCGGATTCCAACAGGCTATTCCGGGCACCCTCGTCATGTTTACCTTACTGGTCCTGTTAACCAGTGGCAGTTCCATGCTCGTAGTCGAACGCCAACAGGGCTTGTTGCGGCGTCTGGCCTATGCACCGATGTCTCGTACCGAGGTTGTGGCTGGAAAGTGGGGCGGTCGCATGGTGCTGGCTATGCTGCAGATCGGTTCGGCAGTGCTGATTGGCACGCTGGTGTTCGACATGCAATGGGGCCCCGATGTGCCAATGATCATTGTCGTACTGGCCTCGTGGGCCGCGTTTTGTGCGTCGGCCGGCCTCATGCTCGGCAGCCTCGCAAAGACAGAGGGCCAGGCGTCGGGACTGGGTGTACTGACCGCCAATGTGCTTGCCGCGCTAGGTGGTTGCTGGTGGCCAATTGAAGTCACGCCAGCGTGGATGCAGAACGTGCAGAATTTCACGCCGACAGGCTGGACCATGGATGCGTTGCACAAGCTCATCAGCTTCGAGGCCGGGGCCGCATCGGCGATTCCCTATGTTGTCACGTTGTTGCTTGCTTCTATGCTGGTCATGTTCATTGCGACCAAGCGCTTCAAATACGAGTAGACTAAATCGAGATCGCAACCTCTAATTTGGAAGTTGAGCGCTACCAGGTAGTCGGCCGAATCCTGGGTCCCACTGTGTTCGTCGCCATGCTGGCGGCGAACCAGTGGCAGGATGCGATGGACCCGCAGGCCTGGCGGGCCGCGGCAGTCGGCCTTTGGATGGCGATCTGGTGGGCGACCGAGGCGATTCCCGTGCCGGTAACGGCCTTGTTGCCAATCGTCATCTTCGAGCCGCTGGGAATCACCAGCCTCAGGGATGCCGCGGCGCCGTATGCGAATCCGATCATCTACCTGTTCCTCGGCGGCTTCCTGATGGCGCTGGCGCTCGAGCGCTGGAACCTGCACCGTCGCATTGCGCTTGCGATTCTTGACCGGACCGGCACAGACGGCAAGCGCTTGATCGGCGGTTTCATGTTCGTCTGCGCTGGCTTGAGCATGTGGATGACGAACACATCGACAACGATGATGTTGCTGCCGATCGTGTTGTCGGTAATCGCGGTCATACGCGATAACGTGTCTGATTTGTCGGAAAAGAGCCGCTCTGATTTCCAGATTGCGATGTTGCTGGGACTCGCTTACTCAGCCAGCATCGGTGGACTCGCGACCCTGATCGGCACACCGCCCAACGCATTGTTGATCGGGTACCTGGCCGATAATTACGACATCGAGATCAGCTTCGCCCGTTGGATGACGGTCGGCATCCCGGTAACGCTGGTCATGCTGCCGATCGCCTGGTTCGTGCTGACTCGTTTCCTGCATCCCGTGAACATTCCGGCCAACGAGGCCGTCAGCCAGCACTTGCATGAATTGCGTGAGGGGATGGGCCCGATGACGACGCCGGAAAAGCGCGTTGCCGTAATTTTCGTTCTCGTCATATCGTCCTGGATGCTGCGCAGGCCGCTCACTGAGTTGGCCGGCCTTACGGGGATTTCCGATGCCGGCATCGTCATGACGGCCGGCATCCTGTTGTTCGTCATTCCCAGTGGCAGCCCCGAGCAACGGCAGCTCATGAAATGGGACTACGCAACGCGACTTCCCTGGGGCGTATTGATCCTGTTTGGTGGTGGCCTGAGTCTTGCGGCAGCCGTATCCAATTCGGGTCTTGCACTGTGGCTGGGCGAAAGCCTTGCGCCGCTGAATGCGTTTGGACTGGCTGTACTGGTTATTGCTGCTGTGGCGCTGGTCATATTCCTGACCGAATTGACAAGCAACCTGGCAACAACGGCAACGTTATTGCCCGTGATGGGGGCGATTGCTGTGCAAGCGGGTCTGCCGCCACTCTACCTGACCGTGCCGATCACGATCGCGGCCAGTTGTGCTTTCATGTTGCCGGTGGCAACGCCGCCGAACGCGATCGTATTCGCTACGGGGCAGATTACGATCCCTCAAATGGTCCGTGCGGGCCTGGCGCTGAACCTGATCGGCATCGTCATCGTGACGATCATTGCCTTGTATCTGGCACCAAACGTGCTGTTGTAGGTCATTCGCGGCTGAAGCCGCTCCCACAAGGTCTGAATAGTATTGTGGGAGCGGCTTCAGCCGCGACCTATGTTTGCTAAAGCTGTGAAAAATAACCCTTTCTTTTCCCTGAATACCTGTTAGAGTCCGCTCCGTCCTGGCGCACATCGGTCTGCGCCTAGCTCTCCGGACCGCATTCCGCGACCCCGGAGCCACTATTAGAATTCCAGTCTGGGCCGAACCGTGCACACTTACATCGTGCTGCGGGTCAGACGATTTCGGAGTACCACCAAATGTTATTTAGTCAACTCGGCCTGTCGGCCGAACTGCTGCGTGCGGTCGAAAAACAGGGTTACAAAGAAGCAACCCCGATCCAGCGCGACGCAATCCCCCACATACTCGAAGGCCGCGACATCCTGGCCAGTGCCCAGACGGGCACGGGCAAGACCGCGGGTTTCACATTGCCGTTGTTGCAACGCCTGCAGCCATTCAAGTCTGGCCGGCGACGGGCGCGCGCACTGATTCTCGTGCCAACGCGTGAGCTCGCGGCTCAGGTCAACGAGAGCGTCGGACTGTATGGCTGCAATCTGCCGGTCAGGTCGGTGCAGATATACGGCGGCGTCAGTATCAAACCGCAAATTTCTCGCCTCCGGGAGGGCGTCGATATTGTCGTCGCTACACCGGGCCGCCTGCTTGATCACGTGCAGCAGGGAACGATCGACCTGTCATCTATTGAAGTACTGGTTCTTGACGAAGCCGATCGCATGCTCGACATGGGCTTTATTCGCGATATCCGCAAGGTCATCAAGCTGATACCGAACAAACGTCAGAACCTGTTGTTCTCGGCAACATTCTCGAAAGAGATTCGTAGCCTCGCATCGAGTCTTTTGAAGGATCCCGTCGAAATCGAAGTTGCACCGCGCAACTCGACTGTCGAGAAGGTCAGCCAGCTGGTCTATCACGTAGACAAAGCCCGCAAACGTGAGCTTCTGTCACAACTGATCGGCAAGGGAAATTGGCGCCAGGTGCTCGTGTTTACACGCACCAAGCATGGCGCAAATCGCCTGGCTGAACAGCTCAACACTGACGGCATCAATGCGGCTGCCATTCATGGCAACAAGTCGCAGGGAGCACGCACCCGTGCTCTGTCAGACTTCAAGGCGAACAAGGCTCGCGTACTGGTCGCCACGGACATCGCGGCCCGCGGCCTCGATATCGACAAACTGCCGCACGTCGTCAACTACGAACTGCCGCACGTCCCTGAAGACTACGTGCATCGCATCGGGCGCACAGCGCGCGCCGGTATGGACGGTCACGCTGTCTCGCTGGTTTGTGTAGATGAGAACAGGTTGTTGCGCGACATCGAAAAAATGTTGCAGCGGCGTATCGATAAAGAATCTGTTCCTGGTTTCGAGCCTGATCCACGCATCAAGGCGGAGCCTCTGCAGAAGGGCCGGCCGCAGCGGTCGCATTCCCGTCCCGACTCGTCACGCAGGAAGAGGCCCTCGCGACACAAGCGGCAGGGGCAATCACGGCGCGGGTAGTTCTTATCGAAATGCAGTGCCGTCGGGCCGCAACGTGCCTTTGTCCATGTCCCGTTGCAGGGATGCTGCCAGCATCCTTGAGCCCTTCAGGAAGAAGAGGCCGTACAGGAAGCCGCTGATGCCACCGACGACATGTGCGAGCACATTGATCGCACCGTGATCGTCGGATGACATCAGCCGGAGCACGTCGCCGCCTATGTACCACAGTGCAAGCATCCAGCCGGGCAGGGCGATCGAGCCGATGAATATGATCAGCCAGTAATAGCAGCGAATCTTGCCGCGCGGTAACAAGTAGGCGAACAAGCCCATCATGCCCATGACGACGCCGGAGAGACCCAGCGTCCAGTGATGATTGCTCACGAGTTCGGACACAACCGAGTCGGTCACGCCGATGGCCAGCGAGTTGATGATGATGAACAGGAAGAATGCGACGGGTCCGATCAACGCCTCGACTGTCGCCGCAAACGCGAAAAAGAAAATCAGGTTGAAAATGATGTGGCCCCAGCTGCCGTGCGCAAAGCTCGACAGGATCATGCGCCAGGCGTTCCACGACTCGGTGTTGTAGGCGTAGTTGTTACCGGGGTCGTCTTTGACAATGGAGCGAAAGTAGCGCAGCTCGTCGGTCAGCATTTGGGCGACATATTCGCGCGAATCTGCTGCGCTGAAACCAGACAACGGCTTGATCAATGCGGCAATATCCGTGATTTCCGCGGCCTCATTCTCCGATTGGCTCAGGTGGTACATGACCTCGCCACAAAAATCCGCGTGTTGCAGCGTTTCGACACGCGTCATGATCATCTGTGTCAGGTGACTTTGCGGTTTCGCACAGTAGCGGTCGATCGACAGGCTGAACTCCCGCCAATCGCTTTCCTGTTTCAGGAAAACAGCCACACAGACCAGGCAGACAAGCACAGTGAGTATCGGCCAGGCGGGCAGCTTGAAGTCGGCTTTGATGGGCAGGAACACCCGAGCAGACTAGCATGCCGGGCAATGCCCCGACCCGGACCCAGTTCATGAAGTTGAACGAACTGCATCAGCGGTAATAAAGGGCTGGCAGAACAGGTCTACTAGGTTACGGCAAACATTTATTGAAGACTGACATGAAAATTCCAGGCCTTGTCTTGGCAACGTTATTGTCTCTGTCGATCATGACGTCGGCTGGCACCACTCGGCTGGCTCCTGACTGGGAACTTGATTCCATCAGCGGCGAGAGTGTGCGCCTGAGCGATGTCGTGCATGAGCAGCCGGTTGTACTGCTGTTTTGGGCTTCGTGGTGTCCGTACTGTAAGGCGCTGATGCCGCACCTTCAAAGCATGCAGCTCGAATATGGCGACAAGATCCGGATTCTGGCGATCAATTTCGCGGACAAGGATGCCGATCCTGTGGCTTACATCCGGAATGCAGGATACGACTTCACGGTTCTGCTCGAGGGCGACGCCGTTGCTTCCGCTTACCGTATTTACGGGACACCCGGCATCGTCATCGTGGACCAGGAGCGGGAAGTACGCTTCGATCTGCGCAAAACTTCTCTACCCAAGGAATTGGCCCTGGACGAGTCGGCGAATAACAAACGCAAGGCAGCTTACCGGGCGCCATATTGGGCATCGGAAATTCGCAAGAGCATCGACGAGATTATTGGGGACGACAGGTCCTAGTTGTTTTGTGCTCCCTGTTCGATCCAGAGTCGTACAAACTCGATCTGCTCTTCGGTGAGCGAAATCCCACGGCCTTCAGCCAGCGCATCATCAGTGTGCGGCGGCATGTGGATCTCGGGCGCCGTTTTGTGAGCAACAACGAGATACAGCGTACTCGATTCGGCGCTGCCGGCCACAACAACCGGGCCGAATTTCGTGCCCTGCATGACAGCCTCATAGCTGTCGAGGCTGAAGCCGCTGTTGAGGAAGCCTTCGGATTTCTTGTCGTGGCACTGCAGGCATGACGCGAACATTATTGGCTGCACGTCCTCGGTGTAACTCAACTGGGGCTCGCAGCCGACCAGGCCTGTGCAGAATCCAACGAGGCCCAGCGTCAGTAGTTTCATCTTGATCATGGCATTCCTCCCAATTCCCCATTATTAGGTCGATCCGGAGGGATTTATTTCAAGTGAGGGAAAATACCTAGAGCTGACTAGTCGATGACCAACTAGTGATCGTCGAGGAAGCGGATCGCCTCGGTCATATGGTCCGCATCGGGCAGATCGCCGATGCGCTGCGTGTCGAAGATCAGTTTGACGTTGGTGATCCCGGCCTCTTTGTAAGACTCAAAGTCGCTGCGGACCTGGCTCTTGGCGGCATCATTCGTGCCGGTGATGAAGACATGCCGCTTGCGCTGCAGCATCTCGAGCATGTCTGGCTCCAGTGTCTGCCACATCACCGAGCCTCGCATGTATATGGCGCCCCTGAAGTCATTGATGAACAGCTGCGCATTCAACGAAACCAGCGCCTTTTGTAGCGAGCTGCCGATGTAAACGCGATTCAGGTCGATGTCATACTGCTGTTCGATGGCGCGCAACCCCAGGATCGCGTGCCACACCTGCTTTTCCATGGTTGGCTGCCGCTCATTTTCATTCGGGCCGACCCAGATCAGGTTGTGGTCGATGAATATGGAACGCCACTGGTCAGGCAGGCCGCCCCAGCCTTTGGGATCCAGGAATATGAACACGCCGGGCGGTCGTTCGCCGGTATAGGTGTCTGGTACGTACACTTGCCAGCGCAGCGGCTCGTCGGCAGGCACCATCTCATCAATGGCCAGCGCCATTTGTTCGCCGACTGCCTCTATCGGCGTCTGGCTCATGCGGAACATGCCCGTTATGTGTTCCTGCGCCAGCGCCTGCGTAGCGATTGCAAACAGGGCGAGGAATACGGCCGGTTTTTTCATTTGAATCTCCTCAGGCGACCTAGTGTACCGCGGCGCGGAGCTATAATTCGTCCATAACTGATGGAGAGGACGCGATGACAAGAACGACAATAGTATTGGACGAGTTATGAGTTACCACCAGTACGAGCCTGTCGACCCGCGTGATGCGTTCACGGTAAGGGTACGTGAAGACGACGACAACACTCAGTCCGAAGCGGCATCGCAGGCAGCGCTGTTGCTTGCGATTCGCGCAGGCGTGCTCGGTGACACGCCCACGAAAGAAAAACTACGCAAGTTCCCGTTGCCGGATACGAAAAAGCTCAGGCGTACCCGCCATTTGCGAGTTGCCGACGCCTGCAAGCCGCTTGGCGCCAGCGAGAAGGAGCTGCAGCAGGACGGTGAACCCGCTCTCGAGCAGGAGATGTCGCGGCTCATTCGCGAGCTTTATGACAAGCCCTGCCTCGAAGCAGCTGCAGCGCTATTTGAAGCCGCTATGTTCAGCCCGCACCCGCTTGTCGCTGTGGCAGGAGCTGCGGGCGCCCGCGAGACGACACGTTTGCGGCCCAGGATTCGCCAGACGATCGAACAGGGCTACGCAAGCGACGATCGCCTGATATCACGTCTCGCTGTCGCGGCGATGAGCCAGATCGGCCCTATGAGTGCGATTGCCAACAAACATGTCATCAAGCAGCCAAAGTCCCGAAAACGCCGCCGCAAGTCCGAGACGGCCGTCATTACGCACGGCACCTGGGCCGCGGATAGCGATTGGTACCGCCCTGGCGGGGATTTCTACGATGCACTCAGGTCCAGGCGGCCAGACCTGCATGTGCATGACGAGAGTTTCCGCTGGACCGGCGCCTATTCGAGTCGTGCCCGCAAAGCGGATGCGGTGCTGTTACAACAATGGATTCCCGACCAGGGCCTGAATGCGCCCGATTTCTTCGCGCACAGTCACGGCGGCACGGTCGCGCACCTGGCGACGAAGCGGGGCGTTCGGTTCGACAAGCTCGTGCTGCTGAGCTGGCCCGTACACCGGCAGTGGTATCCGGATTTTTCGATGGTCAACAAGATTATCGATATCCGTGTGCACATGGACCTGGTCATCATGCTCGACAGGGGGCGGCAACGATTCAAGACGCGCCGCTCCAAGGTCAAAAGGCATCGGAACGGTTGGTTCAACCATAGCGCCACGCACGACCCGGATTACTGGGACGACCACAAACTCTGGGACAAGGCGTGACGCCCGTCCGCGTGCTCGCAGCCGGTTTCTTGTGGCGCTGGTTCGGCGCCCGCAGCAGCGCGGACACGCTGCTTGAAGCGGTGGCCGGTCAAGATGAACAGAACCGCATGTTGGCGGGCATGTCTCTGGTCAAGGCAGGTGAAAAATCCTTCGACCTCATTGAAGACCAGATCGACACGGGGGAAGCGACGCCGTCGGCCGTGCGCTTGTTGCCTGATATCGATCCGCGCAGAGCGCGCGGTGTCATGGAAAAGGTCTCGACGAGCGGCGGTGCTCTGGTCGAGACAGCATCCGAATGCATCGATACGATCGACAGGATCGAATCAGTCGAGGATGACTAAGGGTAGTGGCGCCGCCCGTAAGCGCCGGCAAAAAATCGGGCGATGATGTGTATCCAGCGGTTCTTTGGATTCTTCCAGCTTTCGGCCACCGCAATTTTCACGTCACTCTCGCGCTTAGCCAGTACACCTTCGTTGGCCGGCGGGTACAGGTGTTGGTTGCTCCAGTCGATGTGCACGCGGTTCGACTCGACGAACAGTGATTCGGGTATCGGAATATCAGCCCACTCGGCCATGGCCGAAATCGATTCCACCGGGTTCGTCGCGAGATCCTCGTAGCGCACGGTCATGAAGTGGTCGCCAAGTGCAGGCTTCCAGGCCTCGAGCTGGCGTTGCCGCTTCAGCCAGTCGCGCGCGTTCTTGATAGTTGCGGAAAAGCTCTTCTTGCGCTTGTACCAGCTGCACGCTACGGCACGCGGGTCGCGCACGAGATTAAGGACAAATAGTTCGACATTGGGTAGCTTGCCGAAGGCGCGCGCCGTGGCGGGCGCTTTGGAGGTATCGACGAATGTCGTGGCTCCCGTCACTCTGTGCAGGGCGTCGAGCACTGTTTCCATGGACCCGGGCATGGCCTCGCTGTAAACGTTGCAGCTCTGCAAATTTTGCTGGCAGCTGCATGGCTCATCGCTGTCATAGGCTCGCCACAGGTGGCGCATCTGTCCAAGGTTAAAGACCGAATTGTCCTGCGACAGCAACAGTGACAGCAACGTGCTGCCCGAGCGGCCCGAACCGCTGATTGCGATGACCTTGAGCTTGTCCATATACTGCGTAGGGTCGCACAACGAGCCAGATAATTCCTCGATGCCAGCCGCGCCATTTTTTCTCATTTGTTCCGAACGCTCGGGCTCGAACCTGATCGCATCGATCGTGGGTGAGCACCCCGAGGTGTACACGCATCCGCCGTATCACCTGGGCCGTGACCTGATCATGCGCCTTCATGAAGTGGCCGAAGGCGGTGTGTCGTCCGAGGCATTGCAGGTTCTCAAGCGCAACGCGCAGGCCCGTATTGGCAAGTATCGTGGCGAGGAAGAGGCGCGTCGATTCGCGGAGTGGCTGGACGCGCAGTCGGCAATCGTGCCACAAGAGGTGGCGCGCTTTGTTTTCCAGCAGATGCCCGTCGATGCGCAAGGCAAACACGCGTTTGTGAAGGAGAACAACACCCACCAGATGCTGTTTTTCCTTGTCGATTGTTTCCCCGACGCCAAATTCATTTTCCAGGTTCGCGATCCCCGGGATTTCCTGCTGTCTTGTGTCGTACGGCGCAAGCGCTGGCTCGGCAACAAGTTCGGTTCCGTACGCAACGCGATGAACGTGTGGCGTGACGATCAGCTGGGTGGACTGACAGCCTATGGCCTGCTCGGACCGGATCGCGTGTTTTTGCAGCGTTATGAAGACCTCGTCGGCGACTTCGAGGCAACGGTCACGAGGTTGTGCGCATTCCTCGGTCTCGGGTTCGAACAACGAATGCACCAGTTTCATGAGGCGGACCACGCGCAACAACTCGCGGTCAAGGGCGGCCCGCGCGAGAACCTGTCGAGGCCGCTCATGACCGAGAACTTCAGGAAATATCGCAAAGGGCTGTCGCGCGGGCAGGTGAAAATCGTCGAAGCCTACAATGGCGACCTGATGGATCGCTTTGGTTATCCGCGCGAGTACACGGGCCTGGCGAAGCCCGGATTCTTCAGCACGCTGCGGCCACAGCTGACAGAACCGCTCGAACGTTTCATCAACAGCGACATGCGACCGCAGTACAAGTTTGGCAACAGCCGCCTCAAGAAGCAGCTCGACGACAGCGTATCGCCGTTGTGCCCGCCGCTCTGGGATGACTGAGTTGAGTTCATACCAGGCGGGGCGTCGCATCCTCGACCTTGCGCAAAACGATCCGTCGCGCACCGCGCTAATAGTCGACCGCGAAACGTGGTCCTACGGCGAACTTGTAGCGGCGGCGAGCGCCCTGGCCGCGAATTTTCCGCCACAGGACGACGGCAATCCGCAGCCCATCACGGCAATCATGGCGCAGCGGCACGCCTCATCCTATGTCGGCATTCTTGCAGCGCGTCTTGCCGGGCATGCGTACGTACCACTCAACGTCAATCATCCGTGCCAGCGCAACGCGATCATCCTGAAGAACTCGGGTGCGCAACGAGTAATCTGCGGCGAGAATGCTGCAGCGTCATTGCGCGAAATCGTTGCGGCGGCGGGCATGGCCGACGATGCCTTGGCGGTGATCGATTGCGCGGAAAGCAAGGCCGGATTTGACAAGGCCGGTTTTGATACGTCATCGGCGGCACGCGCAGCGGTGCGACAGCAGTCAATCGATGACCTTGCCTACATCCTGTTTACCTCCGGCAGCACCGGCAATCCCAAGGGTGTGCCGATCCAGAATGCGCAGCTCGAAGCGTACCTGAAGGCCGCTGGCGCTATGGTCGACGTGCGGCCACAGGACCGCTTTTCCCAGACCTTCGAGCTGACGTTCGACCTGTCCGTACATGACCTGTTCCTGTGCTGGGAAAACGGTGCGACGCTGGTGGTGGCGTCGGAGAAAGAGCTGCGAATGCCGTCCGCGTACATCCAGGAGCATGGCATCACGTGCTGGTTCGCGGTGCCGTCGCTCGCCTACCAGGTGCGCTTGCAGGAAGATCTCGTGCCGGGTGCGTTTCCGAGTTTGCGAGTGAGCCTGTTCTGCGGCGAAGCGCTGCCCACGGTCGTGGCGACCGAGTGGGTACAGGCCGCGCCCAATTCAGTGGTCGAGAACTGGTATGGCCCTACCGAAGCGACGATTGCCTGTTCGCGCTACATCCTCTCCGATGAAGTAATCGAGGACGACACTGTGCCGATTGGGAGGGCGTTTGATGACATGGAGTTGCTCGTGCTCGACGCAGACTTGGCGCCATTGCCAGCCGGAGAAGCGGGTGAGCTATTCCTGTCAGGCGCGCAGGTCGCCACGGGCTATCTCAACGATCCCGAAAAGACGGCGGCAAGCTTTACGGTACTGCCTGAGGGCAAACGGGCCTATCGCACCGGGGATCGTGCCGTTGTTGGGGACGATGGCGAAATCCGGTTTCTCGGGCGTGTTGACACCCAGGTCAAGGTGCGTGGATTTCGTATCGAACTGGGCGAGATCGAGGCGGCATTGCGATCGGCTTCCTCGGGCCTCAACGCCGTTGCACTGGCATGGCCAGGCGGGGCGGAGATTGCGACCTCGATCGTGGCCGCGCTTGAAACCGACACGGCCGATACCACTGCAATTCAGAAAGAACTACGCACAGTACTGCCGGACTACATGGTGCCCGCAATGATTTTTTGTGTGCCCGAGTTTCCAAAGAACGCGAGCGGCAAGATTGATCGGCGAGGTCTGGGCGAATTACTGGTTGAGAGAGCCAGGGTTGAAAGCGAAGCGGAGCCAACGGGCCTGGCCGGGGAGGCGGTATTTCTGCTCCAGTCGATCCTGACGCACGCGCCGCTGCTCAGCCGCAAGAACATCATGAATGCGAAAAACCTGTTCGATGCCGGCATGGACTCGATCGCATTCATCAGCTTCACCACTGACATCGAGCACGAATTCGGATTATCGCTGGACCAGGACACCGTCATTCAGTTATCGGAAATGTCGTTTGACGACATCGTCCGTGAGGCGCGTGGAGAATCGAACAAGCTGGCACAGGGACAGACTGTTGAAATCGAACTCTCATTCCTCGATCGAGTGCGCAAAACCCTCGGTATACCGCGACTGATCAAAAAGCCGCGCGCCAACCGTGCACTGCAGTTCATCGAGCGATTCCCGGTCTACCTTCGGCAACATGGGGCGCCCGACATTCTCTGTGTCGGATCATCGGGCACGTTTCGCGCGATCTGTCCGTCCGAGTTCGAGCCGGCCGTCGCACTGAACGCCGGATTCCCGGCTGTTAACGCGGCGGGCATGCAGATGATGTGTGAGTTTATTAGCAATCAATGTGAAGCAGCGGGGGTGCGCGTGCCGCTGGTCATCTATGAATTCGATCCGATGCATATCAGCACAACACCACCGAGCGGCGACATCAATCTCGGTCCGGATTTCTTCGCAGGCAACGTCATTTCGCTGCGCGGCAATAACACGAGCCTCGAGTTCCAATGGCTGGTCGAAACACGCGGCGCCTGGAACGCGCCCGACGAAGCACGGCAGAAGGAACGCAAGCCGAACTGGGTACGCAAACGCGATCGCGTGATTGCAGGCGCGTACCTGGGCGAGATCGAATTCGAGCAAATGGCGGTAGAGCACTGGTACAGCGGCGCGCGGTCACTGCAGCGGGTATCTGACCAAATGGTTTGCTTTTTGCACCCGGCTGACCAAACAATGACAGATGAGATCAAGGACAGTTGCGGCGGCGACCGGCTCGAGAGCTTCACAGATGACATCGAGGCGACGCTGGGCATCAATGTTCTCGCCTGGCATGCGTTCAACCTGCAGCCTGATGACTTCCTGGATGTCAATCATATGAATGCACGCGGCGGCCGCGAGAAGCTGAGCCGCCAGCTGGCCGGGATGGTCAACAAATCCGAGTAGCCGTGGGGGGTACATAGCGGATGCAAAACCGCACGACGGATCTCTTTGAAGAGCTCCGCAATCGCAGCGTTATCCGCGCGCTGATTGCGTACTCGGTCGTGGCCTGGATGTTGCTGCAGGTCGCGGACGTGACGTTCGATCGCCTGCCAATTCCCGACAGCGCAATGACGGTCCTGATCATTGTTGTAATTACAGGCTTCCCGATTGTCGGAATTTTTGCATGGGGCTACGAAATCACGGTCAAAGGAATCGTGCGTCACGAGGAGGCCGGGGGTCGTGCGCCACGGCTGCAATTCCTGCATTACATTGCGGTCGTTGTTGCTGTAACAGTCGTCAGTGGAAGCCTGCTTTATTACTGGTCGCAGAATTTCTGGGAGCCGTCGCGGCGATCGATTGCTGTCTTGCCGTTCGTCAATAACAGTGGTGGCGAAGATACCGACTATTTCAGCGACGGGTTGACCGAGGAGATCCGGAGCCTGATCGTTCGCCTGGGTGAGTTTCGGGTGGTTGCGATGAGTACCAGCACGCAACTCAAGGACACCGTCATGGATGTTGTGTCCATTGCCGAGCGGCTCGGTGCAGAGGTTGTGCTGCAGGGCAGCGTGCGGCGTTACCAGGACCAGGTGACAGTGACGGCACGCCTGATTGATGGCACCGATGGCAGCGAGCTCTGGTCGGACAGCTATGACCGGCAGTTGTCGGATATTTACACGATCCAGGAAGACATAGCTCGCCATGTGGCGCGCGCATTGCACGTCGTGTTACCCGTGTCGGCGGACCGCAGGCTCAAGAATCTGGGAACCCGCAACGTCGATGCCTATGACTCGTATCTGCGCGGCATCGATTTTTTACGCCAACCACCTGACGAAACCTCCTTGTTGATCGCCGAAGGCCTGCTTCGGGAATCACTGGCTATCGATCCTGATTTCGCCAAGGCACACGCGGCGATGTGCAGGAAGCATTTGGCCGCGTACCGTATGTCGCGTGACGCATCAAGGTTCGGGGCTGCCGAAGAGGCCTGCCAGCGAGCGCTGGACATCGATGACGAATCTGCGGCTGTGCACGCCGTGTTGGGCAGCTTGTACACCGCATCGGGCAAGTATGAGAACGCACTTCACGAGTTCGATGCGGCACTTGATGACAATACGAATCTTGCGGACGCGTACATTGGCCTTGCCAACACTTACATCGCGCTGAATCGCAATGAAGAGGCGGAGGCCAATCTGCGCCTGGCTATCGATTCTGATGTGAGTTACTGGGCCAGCTTCAATGCGATGGGCAACTTCCTGTTCGGACAAGGGCGATTCGACGAGGCGGCTGAGTTCTACCAGATGTATGTCAACCGCTCGGACAACGATGCACTGGCATTAAATAATCTCGGTGCCGCGTATTACCTGGCGGGTAATTTCAGGAAAGCGGCGGAGGCTTGGGAAGACGCAATCAAAATCCGGCCGGGGCGTAGTGTTTACTCAAACACAGGCACAATGTACTTCTACCTGGGCGACTTCGACCAGGCGGCAGACCGTTACGCAATGGCCGCCAACATGGCGCCGAACGATTACATCATCTGGGGCAACCTGGCCGATGCCTATTACTTCGGCGAGAAATTCAAGCAGGTTGCTGACGTCACCTACAAGCGTGCATTGGAACTCGCCGAGCAACAACTCGCCGTCAATCCGAATGACGCCGAAGTGATGTCATTTATTGCGCTTTATCATGCGCGCCTCGGCAATTCCGGCAAAGCGAATGAAATGGATACGCTTGCTCGCGACAAAGCGCCGGACACGATGTACGTGTATTACAATAGCGCTTTGATCCATGCACAGATTTCCGAGACCGGCGCTGCGCTGGATGCACTCGAACGGGCGGTCGAGCTGGACTATCAGCGAGATCTGCTACCACTCGATCCGGCATTCGCCGATCTGAGAGACGAACAGCGATTCAAACAACTCGTACAATAACAACCAGGAGAGGGTAATGAAGAAATTGAGCGGGCTCACGGTACTTGCACTGATTGCCGGTGCGTTTTTGTGGAGCAGCAACGATTCGATGGCGCAGGGCTGTGACCATGGCGGTAACCATACTATTCAGGTAACACCCGATGGGGCAGGGGGTGTTTCCCTTAGTTACCGCGACGGTCCTGGCGACAGCGTGCGCGTCTGCGCCGGCGATTCCGTCAGTTGGGTTCTGACAGGCTCCAATCGCACCTTTTTTGTCGAATTTTTCTCCGGTGCGCCGTTTGCAGGCGCCGTTCGTCGCGGCAATAACTCGCGATTGACGATCACGGTTGACGCCGCACCAGGTAGCTACAACTACAACATTGGTATGGACGGCGACGAGGGAATGGACCCGGTCATTATTGTCGACTAGTCGACTTCGACGAGCAGCAGGCGCACGGTCCGCGACGGGCCGTCGCCATCTGACTCGTTGTAACGAATGACGAGATCTGCGCGACCGTCGTTGTTCAGGTCCTCAATTGAAACGAGATCACCGTTTCGCGGCAGTGCGACATCGCGGCTGATCTCATCGTCTGCGAACAGTGCGCCACCAGGCTCACCGAACTGGAAATTCAGGCTGTCCGCGTCCGTTTGCATCATCAGGTCCTGCAGACCGTCGGCATCGAAGTCGGCGACTTGAATGGCGGGGATGTCGACCTGGCCACTGGACATGCTGAACCTGACATTGGTTTTGGTGATGAAGTTGGCTTCGTCGGCGAACGTGTCCTCGTCGGTCATGCGATAAAAATGCAGCTGCAACGAGACATTGCCTGACAGCAACGCGCGTATGACACGTGCAAAGCTCATGCGAACTTTGCGCACGAGCAGATCTTTGCGACCGTCGCCATCGATGTCGGTCGCGATCAGGCCGAACTGCAGTCCGGATGAGGCGAGCAACGCGTCTTCTGCCTGGGAATAGCTGATCTGGTCGCCGTCGCGCCGGCCGAGGTGCAATCGAAAGTCGTTTTCCTTGTCGAAAACCCCTTTGTTGAGCAGCGACTCCGTCAGAATGTCGGGTAGTCCATCACCGTTCAGGTCGTCAATGCGCCAGATTCGAGTCTCTACGAGACCATCCTGGTTGACGGCACCGAACCCTGCCTGGCGCGAACGCAACTCGGCTTCAGATTGCAGCCCCAGATCGAGCACGACCGTCTGTGGTTCGCCATCGAATTTGTCGCCACTGAGTTGCTCGTAAACCTGCAACGTGTCGCCGCGCCAGACGGCAAGGTCGGGCAACTCATCCGCTGTCATGTTGCCACCGACCAGGGGTCGACTTTCGAAACTAACCGTCCCCCCGGAAACTGTCATCGCGCTGCTGTCCTGCAATACAACTTCGTCACCGAGTGTGCCGTCCGCACGTTGCAAGCGCACCCGGTACCCGGCTATGTCGGGAAGAACAAGGTCGTCGCGATCGTCGTCATTGATATCACGAATGAAATCTATCGGGATAATGCGCCCGGAGCGATGCTGGCCATAAATCGAGCGGACGCGGATGAACTCCGAAAAATCGCCGCTCGAGACATCGAGGCGCATGATACGGCCGGGCTCAATGAAGAAAAGGGAGTCGCTCTCGCCGATGCGGCCGACGTCGTAGGCGATCAGCTGTGGGCCTGGTTGCAGCGCAATTACCGGTCGGGTTGTGTCGGCGAGCGCGTAGACCGCGAGTTGCTGGTGATGATCATCGTCACGGCCGGCGATAATAATATGACGCTCGCCGTTCGCGAGGCTCGCGACAAGGACTTCCTGCTGCACATGGAAACCGGCATCGATCAGCCGTTCGCGAAACTCGATGTCGGTAGCGCCCAGGGCGGGAACGGCGCAAATTGCCAGGCCGAGCAGCAGGCAATGCACTCGGATAGGACGGTGTGTTCTGGAAATGTGATTTTTGTCGCACATAAGTGATTTACGCAGAAGCGCATCGTACACCAAGATTTGAAGAGAAAAATATTGCAGAATCATTACCTTACAACTGAATCTTCTAAACACTGTAAAGAAGTTCGACAAAAAAGCAGCAGATTATGGAACGTTGCTCACAGTTTCGGCGCATATTAAAGGAATAATAAGCCTCGTCACCTTCCGCAACACTGAATTTACATGCAAGCAGACCACTCCGTTTTGGGCAATCGGGCTTTTGGGGACGACTCCGATACCCTGACGCTCATCAAGTACCGGTCGCATCACGACGCATTGTCGTTTTTGCAGTCCGCGTTACGAAATCCCAGCGGCATCGGCCTGCTGCACGGCCCCATGGGCGCCGGCAAGACCACTATTACGCGCGAGCTCGCGATGCAATTTTCGAGTGATTCCGATGTTGCTCTCGTCGATGGTAAACAACTCAAGCCGAAGGGCCTGCTGTCGAGGATGTTGCAACAGTTCGGATTCCGGGTTGGCGACGAAGCTGATGAGGAACTGCTGAAGAAAGTGACGGACTTTTGCATCCAGCAGACCCGGTCCTGGCAGGCACCGATATTGATCATCGACAACGTTGATCGCATGTACCCGAGTACCTTGCGCATCCTCAGTAATATCTCGGCTATGGCCATGCAGGGGCGATACGCTTTGCGCCTCGTATTAACCGGCGACAAAGGGATGCAAACGCTGGTTGAGTCCGATGGCATGACGAGCATTATTCAGCGCGACCCGGTCACGTATTCGCTACTGCCGCTGTCGTCGAAAGAGACGATGATTTACCTGCATGCGCGTATGCAGGCGGCGGGCAGCGAGCGCGCCGATACCATATTCCCCTTTGATGTTTGCGACCGGCTTCGCGACCAATCCGGTGGATGGCCGGGCATGCTCAACGCATTTGCGCTGCAGGCGATCAAACGCTCGGCTGGATTCCCTGTCAGCGTGGTCAATACCTACGCACCGGGTGAAGGGACAGACGATTCAGATCAGCAGATCCCGGTTCTCGGCAAGACCGACGCTGTCAGCCGCATGCCACCGAAATTGATCGTTTCGCGCGACGGCGAAACACTTGGTGAATACTCGTTCAAGGAAAACAAACTCTTGATCGGTCGTTCTGATTTTGCCGACATCATTGTCGATGACGATTACGTCAGCAAGATTCACGCGGTCCTCTTGCTCTATTCTGAGGCACTCGTGTTACTGGACCTCAATAGTGCCAACGGCACGACCGTGAACTCGGTCATGATCAAAAAGACGATACTTAGGGACGACGATGTCATTTCGCTGGGTAATCACCGGCTCAAGGTCGAGAATGCACCCGAAATCAGCAGCGAAATGGAAGAACTGCTGAAGGCGCCGGATACGATCAAGATGAAGAACCTCGTCGACCTGCGACGCCAGCGTGCCCGCAGGCAGGTACAGGCAGCCGATAACCGGCGCAAGTAATGATCAGGGGCCGGCGTTAACGTCAACGATGACCTCGTTGGCGTCGAAGCAGTCACTCATTATCCCGAACAGATCGACGATCTGGCCAACGGCGAGGCCGCCAAAGTCGGCCATCGTAACCTCCGATGCAGCGACATCGACAAGCAGGATGTTCGCATCATCGTTCACACGAACACAAATATCACCAGTGGTCTGCGTCAATCCGAAGCTGCGCGTAACGGCGTCGAGTGGTTCGATGATCGCGCCACTGGCCTGCTCGTCATCCTCGGCCTCGATGAAAACGAGTGCGGCACGAATCAGGTCCGGATCGGCCGGGTCTGCCTTCGGCGGTTGTACACCTTCAACCTCGACATCAGCACCAATAACGATCGCACTCGCACCCAACTCGCCATATTCATCGTAAAATCGGGTGCCGACCTGTAGTTCCACGACAATCTCTTCATCATTCACACGCAATACAAGAAATTGCTCGTTCAACGGCGCGCTGACGACATTGCCTTTGAGTTGTTCTGCATTGCCGCCAATTTCCAGGACAACAGCGTTGAGTAAAATGCGGTTGCTTACGCTATAACTGCCAATGACGACGACCTGGTCGCCGTTCATCAAGATTCCGAAACCAGTGGGCGCCCCCTGGTCGTCAAAGATACTCGTGTCGCCATCGGTAGCGACGTCGACACAGCTGTCGGGCGTCTCGATATCGCAAAGCGTAAAACTCCCGCCCGCATCGACGCCGCTCGCCGTGCCTTCGAGACGAGCGAGTTTGTTAGGCAGATTGCCGAGGTCGCCGTCCATGAAACTGGCTTTGACGACAGGGCGGAACTCGTACCGGCCGCTGTTACCGGCACCGACGATATGGATTGCTTTGTTCGCTTCCATGTCGATCTCGGCAATCAGCGTGCGCCCTGGCAGCACTTCGATGCCTTTTGGATCGAGCAGGTCGATTTTGCCGTTAGCCGGCAGAGCCGGGAACTGTGAAGGCCCGCCTCCATTGGGAACAAGTTCCAGGTCATCGATTATGAGTCTGAGTTTGGTGTAAACGCCGGCGTTAACTTCGCCGAAGATAATCGGTTCGCTGTAGTTCGTCAGGTCCAGCAGGTCGATCGGTTCCGAGCCCTGGAACAATATTTGTGGAGAATTACCGCCGATAAGCGTGGCTTCGATGACATTCAGTTTTATTGCACTGAATTCATCCGTTGGCCGGTCGGTGAACAACAGGGCGATCGTACCGGTCGTGGCATTCTGTCTATTCGAATCATTGCCGCCTGAGCCGCCACAGGATACGAGCAACAGTGACGACGCCAGCACCAGCGCTACGAGCCTGTTGCGGATACAAGATGTATTGGAAGTCATGGTCATATTGTTATAGTTAGCCGTGCTGTCAATTTAGCACCACCAGCAGCAGCTGCAACCGTCGCAAGATTGCGACATTTACATAACCTCGAGCGATCTTAAGGGTATTCCATGAACAGAATTGTCACAGCGATTGTCACGCTGTTTTGCATAGCCGCGAGCGCCAATGCTGATATCCGAGCGATTGTCGACGAAAACGTTCTTAGCGCTATCGCTGCAGAATCGTCTGGTGAGGCGGCCAAGCGCAACCTCGATACGATAACGCTGCAGCATCGCATGCGTTCGGGCACGCAGTTCGATGCCGCTACACAGCACATTCACGACATGCTGCGCCATTACGGCCTGGACGAAGTCGAATTCCTGACCTATGCCGCAGACGGCAAATCGATGTTCGGCACGCAAAAGTCGCGGCCGATCTGGGACGTGCAGTTCGCGCAACTGTGGGAGGTGCGCGAAGAGGGCGACGCAGTCCAACGCATTCGCAAACTCGGCGATTGGGACTCGGTGCCCTTGTCGTTGGCCCAGGACAGCCTCTCTGCGGACGTTACGGCCGCCCTGGTTGACATCGGTGCCGGTTCCTCCGATGACGACTATGCCGGCAAGGACCTCGGCGGCAAATTGGTACTGACATCGAGTCAACCGGGCGCCGTTGCTGAGCGCGCTGTTGGCGAACTCGGTGCAGCCGGCATCATTTCCTATGCACCCAATCAGCGCTCCGCCTGGTGGAAGGAAGATGACCGGCTCGTGCGCTGGGGGCACCTGAGCAGTTTTCCCGAGACAGAGACGTTCGGTTTCATGATATCCCTGGGCGAGGCGCGCAGGCTGCAGGCGCGACTGGCTGGCGGTGAAGAGATTTTGTTCCACGCCAGGGTTGAAGCAAGTCATCAGAAGGGGCAGTACCGCTTTGTTACCGCGAAAATTGACGGTACCGACAAGGCCAATGAAGAGATTCATTTCACCTGCCATCTCGACCACCCGAGGCCGGGCGCCAACGATAATGCGTCCGGCTGCGTGTCGATTCTCGAAGTAGCGCGCACGCTCAATGCGCTCATTGACAACGGTGTATTGCCACGGCCCTCGCGTAGCATCCGATTCCTGTGGCCGGCCGAAATCGAGGGCAGCATCATGTACCTGGCCGGGCACGACGATGCGTCTCGAATCAAGGCCAACATTCACATGGACATGGTTGGCGGCGGACCCGTTACCAAGTCGGTGTATCGGATTTCTGGCGGACCGATGAGCGTGGCTTCGTTCATCAGTGACGTCGCACACGAGATCGGCGCTTTCGTTAACGAGCAGACACTACGATTCGCCGATGGCGAAGATGTCGAATTTGCCCTGGCTGCAGCAGAAGGTGGCAAGGAACCGCTGCTGGCGCAGATGGAAGGCATCAGCATGGGCAGCGACCACGATATCTTTTTCGAAGGGACCTGGAGTATTCCGGGTATCTACCTGCACGAATGGCCGGATCGCTACATTCACACGAATTTCGACATGGCCGCCAATATCGACCCGACGAAACTAAAACGCTCGGCGTTCATCGGTGCGGCCAGCGCCTGGTTTCTTGCCAACATGTCCGATGATGACGTTCCTGCTGTTCTGGATTTGTTACGGCGCAACGCTATGAGTCGTAGCGCTGAAGTAATGGCGTTTCGGCGCTCACTCGAACTGCTGGATCCGGCAGCTGTGACCGAGATCTTCTTCGATCACGAGAAGGCCAGGATTAGCAGTATCGAGCGATTTGCGGCTGTGCCGGACGCGCATCGCGAGCATGCGATTGCTGCGCTCGAGCAGTTGCGGCCACTGATGCTCGTGCCGACGCCCATGATCCACATCCCTCGTGATCAAACCGTATACGTGCGCAATCCCGCGATACTGGGCCCGATGAACGCATTCGGTTTCTCCTATATCGAGGACAAACTGGGAATCGAGGAACTCGGCAGTTTGAGACTACTCAAACACAGTACGGATATTGGTTACGGTGGGCTGTTTGCCTACGAAGCATTGAATTTCGTTGATGGACAGAGAACCGTCAGTGATATTCGTGACTGGCTGGTTGCTGAATTTGGGACAGTGCCGCTTGAATTCGTTGCCGAATATCTGCAAGCATTGGAGTCTATTAACGTCATACAAAGCCAATGACTCGACTATTTTACAGTTTGCCCATCGTCACGTTGCTGTGCGCTTGTAGTAGCACGAGCTCGGACAATGTCGCGACCGAGGGCATTCACGTCGATATCGATGTGTTTGCCAATGGTTCGGGGCGAACGTCCGTGGATGTGGAACTCGAGGTGGGCGACGGCCTCGGTGCGACCAGCCTGGAGCTTGCGGGCGGGGACAGGCTAACGGTCACGGCGAATGGCATTCAGAAGCCAATGACCGAGGACGCATCAATCATTGGCCGCTTCCGCTATGAAGCATCGTTTGATTTCGATGATTCCGGCACGATGTTCACGGTATCGTTTTCCCGCGACAGCGGCGTCAACGCTCCAAACTCGAATGTGACTCTTCCTGAGGGTTTCGTCGTGCAGTCGCCGCAGAACAACGACATATTCAGCCAGGCCCAGGACGTTCCGATTCAGTGGACGCCAAGCGGTACGACAATAACACCTGACATTGACGTATCACTGTCGTGCTCGACGACAAGTGGTATACCTTTTACAGCCTCCAGGAATGTCACACTGAGTAGCGATACTGGTGCTGCGAGTTTACCTGTTGCGTCGGTTATTCCGATTGGAACGCTCGATACAACACGACTCTGCGAAGGGGAGGTTCACTTTTCGCGCTGGCGACGCGGCAACCTGGACCCCAACTACGGTGAGGGGGGCGATATCACGGCCGAGCACATTGAGCGTGCGCAGTTCTTTGTCGACCTGAGGCTTTAGTCGTTTGCCGACTGTATCTTGTGCTTCTGCAGACGGCCCGTATCGTAAGGATTAAAACCCTCAGACTCTCCATCGCCCAGGACTGACAGCTCGACGAGTTCCACGTCGGGCTGATCGACTGCGGGCTCGTCGCGATAGATGTCAGGCATCCTCACGACATTGCCAGGCAGTATTTTCGCGTCCGTGCTCACCAAATCTCTCCTGTAAACCCTCTGCTTCCTACACGAAGGAGCGCCGAAAAAGGTTCCATTAGATCAGGCAGGAATGGCTACATAGGCAAAACGCAGCAACGTGTAGTCACGGACCAACTGCAGCTGCTCCTCGTTGAGTTGCCAGGAGTCGCGTAGCTCATCGGCTCCGTAGGCTTCCTGTAACTCGGTGGTATTCGTTTTGAGTCCGGCGACGAGTTTTTCTATGGTGTCGCCGTATTCCGCGGTGATGTCGATGCGATCCAGCAGGGTCCAGCCCGATTTTTCGAGCAGCGACGGATAGCCGCCAGGCACCTCAGTAAATGGCGGACCCGCCGCCAGGGCCGCCAGGAAGTCACTGTCGGCAAGCCCTTCAGCGGGCTCAATGACGGTGAAGCAGAATCGTGCACCAGCCGACGCAACCCGGCGGCACTCCCGCAGCATCTCGAGTTTTTCAGGCAGGCAGCACAGTACATCGGACTGACTGAGTCGATCGAAAGTCCCGTCAGCAAAAGGCAATGCCGTGCCGCTGGCGTTCACGAATGTCGCCCGTCCGTCGATGCCGTCATCGGTAGCTCGCCTCGATGCGTGTTCGAGTGCGATTAGCGGCATGTCCAGGAGCGTTGCCCGGCAACCGGACTGTTGGCTCAGGAGTAGAGCAGGCCAACCGGATCCACTGCCGACCTCGAGCAACCGGGAGTCGGATTTCAGTTCGAGGTGTGAGAAAACTGAATCAACCTGCTGCCTGGTGGTCCAGCTTGTTCCGCCATAGTCGCTGCCGAGGACATCGCGCTCAAGTGCCTTTATGGCCGGCAGCGCCGAACATGCGTATTCGGCGGCGAAATCACAGCATTGCTCGCAGCTCATGGGGTATGCCCGGTCATCGGCACAGTATACCGGTCGTGCTATGTTTGGCTGCATGGGAGGATTCTTCGGAGAACTGAGACGTCGCAAAGTCCTGCGTGTGGCAGCTGCCTACATTGTTGCCTCGTGGATTTTGCTGCAAGTGACCGATGTGCTGGTCTCGGTCCTCGAGCTTCCCGCCTGGACCGGCAAGCTGGTCGTGCTCATTCTATTCGTCGGATTTATTCCGGCCCTGATCCTGGCATGGGCCTATGACCTGACGCCTGATGGGGTTCGGGCTACCGAGCCGGAGGGACCAGGAGAGTCGACAGGCACCGGCAACAAGGCGCTCACCATCATCTCGATTGTGATAATTACCAGCGGAATGGTTGTGGCAGGTTACTGGTATGCAGGCAAAGAATCTCGCTGGGCGCGTACCGAGGCGATGCCGGAGATCGAAGCGCTCATCGAGACGAATGACTTTGAAGCCGCGTTTCTGCTGGCACGAGAGGTCGAGTCAATCATTCCGGGCGATCCGGACATGCTGGAGATATGGAACTCGTTTGCCTGGACTGTTTCGATTCCGACGACACCTGCGGGCGCGATAGTTTACCGTCGCGCCTACGGCTCGACCGAGGCTGACTGGCTGGAACTGGGTACCACGCCGCTTTACGAAATCCGTCTGCCGCACGGCGCATCGCTGCTTCGATTCGAGGCGGACGAGCATGTAACGATGTTACGGGTCATTGGCGGCGGTCTGGTAACAACCACGGACTTGCCTTTGCAGGAGTGGCCGGCGGCCGATACCTATTCCGTCAATCCCGAGAATTTTGCACTCGATAGCCAGGCAGCGCTGACTGCTGGCATGGTGCGCGTACCCCGGTGGGATGGATTGATCGATGGAGAAATCGTCAAGTTCAGCGATTTCTTAATCGGTCGGTACGAAGTGACGAATAATGAGTACCAGGCGTTTGTCGACGCAGGCGGCTACTCTCGACGGGATCTGTGGGAGCACGAATTCCTGCTGAACGGCAAAACGCTGTCTTTTGATCAAGCCATGGCCCTGTTCGTTGATACGTCCGGACGCGCAGGGCCGAGCACCTGGGAAGCCGGGGCCTATCCCGAGAATCAGGGGAATTATCCGGTATCGGGTGTCAGCTGGTACGAGGCGGCAGCCTACGCGCGATTTGCGGGGCACGAATTGCCGACCATACATCACTGGCGTCGCGCGGTAGCGCTGGCCATCATGGCCTGGCAACTCCCGGCGAGTAACCTCAATGGTGATTCTGTTGCAGCGGTTGGTGACTATCCGAGTATCGGTTGGACAGGCACCTTTGATATGGCAGGTAATGTTCGCGAGTGGTGTTTTAACCAGACCACAGATGGTAGGCACGCTATCGTTGGCAGCTCGTTCGAAGACGATCCTTACTTCTTCGAAGAGTCGATGCTTACGCCACAAAGGCGGGATGCGATGGACCGCTCGGCAATCAATGGTTTTCGGCTGGCCGCGACACAAGATTCAGTTGCAGTTACTGCTGTTGCTCTAGCACCGATCGAGGACGAAGAGCCGCCGGATATCCCGGACCCGGTCTCAGATGAGGTTTTTGCGGCGTCCCTGAGCGATTTTGACTACGACCGCAGCCCGCTCAATGCGGTCATTGAAGAGACTGACAAATTTCGACACTGGACGAGACAACGCGTAACGATTGATACAGCAGATGGCAGTGAACGCATGCCGATCTATGTCTACCTGCCGAGGCGTGAGTCAACGCGTCACAAGGGGATCATGTACTGGGGCGGGGCAGTTGGCCAGATTGTCGATTCTGTCGATCAGGAGAGATTCATGCTCGGTTTTGCCTTGCGCAATGGGCGTGCGGTCATACAACCGGTTCTCAAGGGCATGTACCAGCGGCGCCTCACACCGCGGCCGGACTGGGGCACGCACCGAGGGCGTGACATTGCTATCCAGGAGGTGCGCGAATTTCGGCGGGCAATCGACTACACCGAAACCCGGCCAGACATCGACATGGCGACGCTGTCGTATTACGGGCATAGCTGGGGCGGCCGTGTTGGCGCGCAGGTGTTGGCGATCGAGCCGCGAATCAAGCTGGGAATACTTAATCAGGCCGGGTTCAATCTCACAGTGCATGAAGACATTAGTGCCGCACACTTCCTGCCCAGGGTCAGTGTGCCGGTGCTGCACTTCAGCGGCCTTTACGATACGGACTTTCGATTCGCAATAGCGTCCAGGCCGTTTCACGACTTACTGGGCACACCAGCAGCCGACAAGAAACACGTCGTTGCGCCAACGGGTCACTTCGTGCCTTACGATGTTGTTGCCGGGGAGGTGCTGGACTGGCTGGATAAATACCAGGGCCCCGCGGATTGAGGATCAGGCGATTTCGCTCTCGCCGTATTTCTTGAAGTGCAGTTCCTTGGCCTGGCCGATCCAGTCGTCCTGTTCCATGCGGCCTTCGCTGCCTTTCATCGCCGCATTGACGCGCGCGATATCGTTGATGTCGAAAGCGGCAATCTGGGCAAATGTGAAGACGCCGAGTTCGTGTAATGCATGCTCGAACACCTTACCGATGCCGATTATTTCCTGGAGATTGTCCTTTTTCGGCTTGCGTTTCTTGCCGCCGTTGAGCTTGGCTGGTGATTCGGCCTTGCGCGCCTCCTTGAGGGCTTCACGCTGCTGCTGCTCCATCTCCACGAAATTCTTCTCGACATCGTCGAGGCGTAGCCGCAGGGTCTCGGACTTATGCTCTGATTCCTCGGCATTCACGCGATAGCGCTTGGCGTCGCTCTCGTACTGCTGGCGACTGTTTTCCATTGACTTCAGAACTTCGGCAAGCTCTTTGTTCTGCACCTTGAGCTCATCGATTTCGGCGATATCGCGTTGCAGCGTTTCGACTTCCTGCTTGGCGAGCGTTGCGTCGTGATTGAGTTGTGCGTTCTCAGCCTCAAGGCGTATTACATCCTTCTCGAGGATGTCCATCTGACCGAGTCGCTTCTGCGCTGACGCCAGCATTTTGTTGACCGAGTCGTGTTCTGACTGCGATGACTCGAGCAGGTTGGCGAATGACGTCTGCTCAGCGCGCGTTTTCTCGAGTTTCTCTTCGACGTCCTTGCGTCGCTCGAACGACTTGGTCAGCTCGGCCTTATAGAATTCCCGTGACTTGATGAACTCAGACTGCAGTTCCTCCGACTGGTACTTCATCAGGGACATCTGGTTCTGAATCTCACGGACGCGCGTTTTGAAGTCCTCACGCTCGGAGCGCAGCGTAAACAGGTCCTTGGACAGCTGCTTGACGCGCTCGCGCGACGACTCCAGCTCGGTGCGGCCTTTGGCCACGGCAACCTCGGCACGGTGAATCGCACCCTGCTGCTGCTCGACCGTGTTGCGCAAACTGGCCGTCTCGCTGGTTAAGCGGTCCCGCTGGCGAACGAAATTGTCGAGCTTGAGCTGCCAGTCGTCGGTCAGGCGCCCAATACGGGCCTTGGACTGCAGTGCTCCGATCGCCCAGCCGATCACGACGCCAATGACGGCCGTCACGGTCAGGAACAAGGTAAATTGTGGGCTTAAGGCTTCCATACTGCCCGGAATTATCCCTGAGCAGCGCATTATGGAATATGACGGATTCCACAGTTATGCGAAAAACGTTACTCGAGGCTGCCCTCGATCTCGAAAAGTTCGCCCAGGATGCGGGTCCATTCGACGTACCCTTCTTCAACCCAGCCGTTCATCTCGGCAATGCGAACTTCCATCTTTCTGATGACCGGTTCCATTTCGTTGTCGAAACCGACAGCCCACTTGTCCTGCTCCTGGGCGGCGAGGCGGTCCATACGGTAATTGTCGTACAGATTTTTCAAGGCTTCGTAACTGCCAGGCTCTGCGTCGATCTGTGCGAACTCGTTGCGCTGTGCCTCCCCCAGTTTGAAGTTCGTGTACCAGCGCCGGTAATCGCGCCAGATTTCATAGACCGAATCGACCTCTTCATAGAGTTCCCGAAACTTCTGGTCGATGGCGTCCGTCATGACGTATTCGACGCTGCGTACGCGCCGGATGCGGGCCATCATCGGGTCGCTGTCGGCAGGTAGTCGCAGCAGCCTGTACGTGCCGTCGGCAGAAGCCTCGAAGTAATCACCGAACGCTTCCGGCGCGAGTGCGGCCGCATAGCGCATCATCGACAAGCCGGCGATGCTACGCAGCGTCTGTTGGTCAAGGCTATCCTGGACAGCCTGCAGGTCTCGAATGAAGCCGGCAAACAGGTCTTCGTAGCTTGAACTGGTTGTGTACGACGTGTTGACCCATTCCTGCCCACGCGAATCGATGGCGCGCAGCTCGATTCCCAGTGTTTCTCCATCCGAGTGCGTAATCGTTCCGGTCACGAGAATTTCGGCTTTGTCATCGCTCTCGGGTACCACACGGACAGCGCCCCATTCGCCGCTGTCAACCAGCGACTGGCGCAGCACAAATGGCAGGAACATCGACTCGATCTGGCGAATTTTCGGGAACACCTGCAGGTCGCGATGCAGTGAGTAATCTTCAGGAACACCGGCGTCGAAGGTTGTGACGGAGATATTGAGCTGTGCCGATGCTGGCGTCAGGTACAGGGCCGCAATAATGAAAGCGAGGACCCGCCTCATGGCTCAATCTCGCCAGTGCTGCAGACGCGTTTCATGCTGAGTGTTTCGATGCAATTGAATGCACGTGGCGGAGCTTCGAAACGTATGTAGTAGCGATGCAAGGTAAACGGCGTACGGCTGGCGCCGGAGGAGGCTGTTGTAATGACGCGCAGGTAATTGCCGTCGGGGGACATCGTGAAGCGATTCGTAATGAGCAGGCTTTCCGGTAACACGAGATGCGAGATCAGCGTATTACCGGCCCAGTTGCACACCTCGGTGCCGTACGGGCTGTCGGTTCCCCGCGCAATGCCATCATAGAAGGAACACGACATTGCGAAGTCGTCGTCCCTGGCGACGCGAACTTCGAAGTCATCCTGGGAGATCGTGAGAACGTCGGGCTTTGTAATGTCCTGTACGAGCTTCGCCAGCGCCACCAGGGAATTGACTTCCCTCTGTGACATGCCGGGCTGGGGGCCTGCTCGCGAGTTGCCTGGGTATTGCTGCTGTTGCTGGACTTGTCGCTGGCGTTCACGAAACAGCGAATTGAGCGCGCCTTGCACATCCTCACCGCGCGAATAGTCACGTTCCCAGGAGCCGCTGAAGTCGACCGGCATGTCGCCGACGAAGCTCGGGCTCGTCGTGTCAATGACGGGCCCGGGGGAGGAGCAGGCGGCAATTAGCCCGCAAACGGCTAGCGGTATGATGATTCGGTAGTTCACCGTTACTAAGTACCGTATCGGGCGCATCGGTTCCACTGATTTCGGCTATTCTTGGCAATTCTAATTCCCGGGAGGAAACACAATGAATTTAGGATCGTTTTCCGTCAGCCTCGCAGTCAAGGACATCCAGGCATCGCGCGACTTCTACACAAAACTGGGTTTTGAGGAAATCGGCGGCAACGCCGATGAAAACTGGCTGATACTGCGCAATGGAGATCACGTCATCGGGCTGTTCCACGGCATGTTTGAGAAAAACATGCTGACGTTCAACCCGGGCTGGGATCAGCAATGCGCCGACCTCGAGTCATTTACAGATGTTCGGGAACTGCAAAAGGAACTCAAGAGCCAGGGTGTCGAGTTCGCGACCGAGGCGGATGAGTCCACCGAGGGGCCGGCGAGTTTCATGATCGCTGATCCGGACGGCAATCCCATCCTCTTCGACCAGCACCGCTAACTATTGCGCCGGTTCAAAAATATAGCAGGACGCTGAAAAAAGGCCCTGCGTTAGCAGGGCCTTCCGGATTCAGACGCCGTATTGTCTAGTTTCCGAAGTAGAAGCGCGCGGTCGCACCGAATGATGTAACGTCATCATCAGTTGCAGCACCAAGTCCTAGCGCAAAGCTCTCGGTGATATTGAAATAGATGCCGCCACCGATAGCGGTACTGTCGGCGCCACTGCCGAGATCGACGTACGAAATCTCACCGTAGAGTTCAATAAGGTCGGTGACGTTGCTGCGCACGCCAATACCGATCCCGTAGCCACTTTCGTCCGCTGAACCAAACCCCGGTGCATCGATCTCTGCACTGACGTAGGCTGCGCGGGCAAAAAAGTCCGTGTTGTCACTGACGCCGGTATGCCAACCAATGCCGGCCTGATACTGTGTCAGATCAATACCGAAGTCGAAGCCGGTGTCGGAGTAACTCGCGAATGCGAAAAAGTCTTCGCCGATTTCAAATGATCCGCCCAGTGCCCATCCGTCACCATCGACATCGAGACCACCCCCGGCGTCGAGATCAACAGATTGATAGCCAGCCTGAACGAAACTGTAACTTGGGGTTTCGGCAAAGGCCGGAGCCGCCAAGAAAAGCGCTAATGCGCATGCCAGGTAACGAGACATAATCATTCTCCTTGATAATCCAGATATTGGACGTCATCCGGGACTCCTTGTTTCGGGACTGCGTCACAGTTTCCGATATTGCGGATTAACCGGGGCTGAATCGTGATGGGTGAATGAGGTTTACCTGTCAGCCGTTGAGGCCGTGGAGCGATTCAAGAATCGTGAATTGTCGCCCGTGGAGCTCATGCAGGCTGTTATCGAGCGCGCTGACGACGTGTCGGGGTAGGTCAGCACGACAGCTGGTCGCTGTCGTCGCCCTTTTCTGATCGCGCGCCGCACCAACCCTCATCCTCCGACCTCGTATCTTGCGACCTTTTGCGTCCGTTTGATGAAGGAAGGAAATTCCATTTCGAATGATCTCTGTCATACGCATCTGCTGGCACGGGTAACGGTGTCAGAAATATGCTGCGTACCATCTTGACTATGTTGCCATTCGGTAGGGCCAGCGTAATTTGAAGCATGTTCTCGGGCCAGAATGGCAGCCGCAGTCCCTCGACCCCGACGCCCAGAAAGATGAAGTCGATGTCGACATACACTTTCAGGCCTTTCGAATTCACAACGAAAAAGTCATCGGCCTGCTCAAAACTCATCCATGCACCCGGCCCGTACACCTGGTTGAAGGCGTGGTTAGCATAATCTTCCGGGTTTCTATTGGGGTGGCGGCATTCACCGCAATAGATCGTCATGGCGTTGTCCTGTGCCAAACCGACATTGGCGGCTAACGTCAGGATCAGCAGGAGCATCGACAGGAAGCTACGCATTGTCCTGCCCTCCGATGGTTACTTCGCCAGACACGGCTGACTGAATTTCCCGAATTCTCCGCAGGACTTCGCTCACCTGTTGGTCGAGACCAGCCAGTTGTTTCTCGTCAGCGCCTGCATCGACCAGTGCTTGTCGAAAATAGTCTGAGCGTCCGGACAGGTCGCCGAGCGCGTGAGAGACGGATGCCAGTTCATACTGCTGGCTGAGATTTCCCATGTGCGGTTCACCGTCGATGGACACGATGCCGTAGGCCTGGTCTGCCAGCCACGCAAGGTGTCTGAAATCGCTGTCCAGTGCGGCTGCACGGACGAGCAATTCGTAGGATTTCCGGGTGTCCCGCTCAATAAGCCGTTTACCGAGCAAGGAAGCCGCCTCGGCATCGGACCAGGCCATGACCTCGAGCGTTGCGTCGTCGTAGTTGCTGTACTTGTGCGGCGGTTGCTGGCTATGAGGTGTGCATGACCAGGCCGAAAACATGTCACCGTATGGAGTGACATAGTCCTTGAGCTCGACGGTGCAGTTGCGGTCCTTGCGAACGCGCAGGCCGAGTACGATCTCGGTGCCGTCGTCGGCGGCATCGGCTGCAGGTAGCGTTGCAGTATCGACAATCGGCGGCGGGGACTTTGCGTTATGATTCGGCGGAGCGGTATTGGTCACCGCAAGATATGCGGCAATACCGGCGAGTAGTAATGCAGTGGCAATAAGTCCTTTCATCGTCCCTTCCTTGGTTGGATGAAGCGGGTGGAGCCAAGACACTAGCGACGTAGCCAAGCTTGTGCAGCCGGAAAAACTCTGCAAAACATCCGTATAATCGGCCAGCAATGAGCAACCTGTTCACAGAACCCAAACGCCGCAACGTGTTTCGCTGACCATATTATGGAATCTCGGCCACGCGAGGGCGCATAATGGCGCAATAATATGATTGATAATAATAAGTAGAAGAGCCAATGCCAGTACAAGGGCCGTCATTAGGCAGCAAGGCGTTCGGGGAACACGCTGACAGCAGCCTCATCGTTGCGTACGAGTCACACCAGGATGCGTTGCGCTTCCTGTCCTCAGCACTCAGCCAGCCGAATGGCATTGCATTGCTGCAGGGGCCACGAGGCGCCGGCAAAACGACCACGATCAATGAGCAGCTGGGCTGGTCGGAGCGCGGATCGGATGTGGCCGTTTTCGACGGCGCGCGGGCATCGACTCGCCAACTGGTCAGCGGCATGCTGACGCAGTATGGCGTGGACGTCATTCCGCAAGACGATGAGCAGATGCTGCAGACACTCGGCAACTACGTGTCGCAAAAGGCCCGTACGGGCGAGGCACCGATCCTGATCGTCGATAACGCGGACCGGCTGGGCTCCAGCACGCTGAGCTTGTTGAACTGGCTTGCGGCGCTCGACGTCCAGGATCGTTGGGCGTTGCGTATCTTGCTGACGGGCAGGGAACGAATGGCCGATCTCGCCAGCAAGCACAGCATGCGCAACCTCGAGCGGCGCCATCCGGCCGTGTTCACGATGAACCCGATGTCACAGCGCGAGGCTGTCATCTATCTGCGCACTCGTCTCATTGCCGCGGGTGGCGAAGCGGCCAACGAAGTATTTCCAATCGATGTTTGTGAAGTCCTGCACGACCAGGCGCGCGGCTGGCCGGGCCGCCTGAATGACTTTGCGCTCGAGGCTATGGCACGTATGGACCAGCTGAAGGACACGCGTTCGGCGCCACGCGTCATCGTTACGCGCAGTGGCCGAACGCTGTCGGAGTACGCACTAACCAAGCGCGAGTGCATCATCGGCCGCGATGAAATGGCCGATATCGTCATCGACGACTGCTACGTCAGCAAGCTTCACGCGATGCTGCAGTTATACTCAAATGCAGTTGTCCTGCTCGACCTCAACAGCACTAATGGCACTATCGTCAACTCGTCGGAGACGCAAAAGAAGGTGTTGCGTAACAACGATGTCATTACGTTGGGCAGTCACCGTCTCAAGGTCGAGAATCTGCCGGCGGTGAGCCAGGAAATGGCCGATAGAATTCGTGTCGCCGACACGCTCACCATAAAGAACCTCGACGATATTCGCCGCTCACGTGCGCGCCATAACATCGTAGCCCTGAAACATCGGCAATGAGTTTCTATGCGGAACGTGTGTTACCGCATCTCATCAATTGGGCCTGTTCGACCAATCCACAGAAGAAGCAACGCGAAAAAATCGTTCACCTCGCGCAAGGTGAGGTCCTGGAGATCGGTTTCGGCACCGGTCTGAACCTCCCCTACTACGATAAACAAAGCGTCCGCAAGATCTGGGGCCTCGAACCGTCAGAAGGCATGCGCCGCAAGGCGCAGCCGAATGTGGCGGAGTCTGGCCTGGACGTCGAATTCATCGATTTACCCGGGGAACAAATCCCGCTTGAAGCACACAGCGTCGACACCGTTCTCGTTACTTACACCTTATGCACGATTCCCGATGCGCTGGCAGCTCTGGAGGGCATGCGTCGTGTCCTGAAGCCAGGTGGGACACTGCTTTACTGTGAGCATGGCATCGCACCCGATGAAAACGTGCAACGCTGGCAGCATCGCCTGAATTCCGGCTGGAGCAAGATGGCTGGCGGCTGCAACATGAACCGCGACATCCTCGGACTGATCGAGAACAGTGGCTTCGAAATCACTAACGACGAACGCATGTATATCCCGGGAGCTAGGATCCTGAGTTACAACTTCTGGGGTAGTGCAAAACCGTTATCGTAGCTGGCTGTCCTTGCTGCCACGGCGGTTGTAACCGGCTGACACCTTCGCCTCCTTATCAAGCTCCGACTGGCAGTTGATGCACAGGCGCACGCCGGGCACGGCTTCGCGACGGGCTTCAGGAATCACTTTGCCGCACTCCTCACAGTGGCCCAGGCTCGCGCCTTTGGGTAGTTGTTCGCGGGCGTGCTTGATCCCATCCTCGATTGTGGCGTCGATCTGCTCTTGTACGGCGCCATCTTTTGCGAATCCGCCAGCCATATCGTCTTACTTGTCCTCGACCGTGGAGCGAATGTGCAGGTCGCGTTGCGGGAACGGGATCTCGATGCCGTTTTCGCGCAGCGCCTTGAGAATGGCATGGTGCACGGCATGCATCAGGGGCAAGCGGTCGGACAGTTGTCGTGAGAACGCACGAAGTGAAAAATCGAGCGAGCTATCGCCGAAACCGAGGAAAAAAACCTGCGGTTCCGGCTCATCGAGCACCAATGGCAGCGAACGTAACGTGTCTTCCATTACCTTGCGGGCCAGCTCGACATCCGAGCCGTAGGAAATCCCGACCGGCACGACGACACGCGTGATCGGGTCGGCCAGCGTCCAGTTGATGACCTGTTCGGTGATGAATGATTTGTTGGGCACGATAATTTCTTTGCGATCCCAATCGGTAATGGTTGTGGCGCGAATGCGAACGCGCGACACAGTGCCGGAGAGCTGGCCGACCGTGACTGTGTCGCCGACGCGCACCGGGCGTTCGAACAGGATGATGAGTCCGGACACGAAATTGGCGACGATTTCCTGCAGGCCAAAGCCGAGACCGACGCTGAGCGCGGCAACCAGCCACTGAATCTGGGACCAGTTCCAGCCGATGATGTTGAGCACGGAAATCACACCAATCGTTACCACAACGTATCGGACGAGCGTATTGATCGCATAACGGCTACCCGGTGCCAGCGTGAGACGTTGCAGGATCGCGATCTCCATCAATCCCGGCAGGTTGCGTGAGGCGACGACAGTGCCGGCAGCAATCAGTACGGCCAGCAGCACGTTGGTCAGCGTAACCGGTACGACGGTCTCCACACCATCCACCAAGGCGGTCTGCGACCACAACGAGACACTGTCAAAAAGCCGGAATGCCGGGAAGACCTCGGACCAGATTCCCCAGCCCGCAATAACGGCGACCAGCAGCAGGCCCCAGCGCAACAACTTGCGTGTTTGCGCGTCTACCTCGTCGAGGTCCAGGGGTTTCGCTTCTACAACAGGCAATTCGCCTTCGGCGTCAGATTCGGATTCGGTTTCCTGAGCGGCTTTCTTTGCCTCGCGCTCCTGGAGCAGAATTCTCAACGCCAGTTTACGGTGCGTAAGGGCAATCCAGCGCAGCAAAACCAGGTTGACGATTACCAGCGTCAGTGCAAGCCAGATCGTATCGACCAGCAAGCTGGTGAGGCTCAATGATGTGTACAGGTATCCAAGCAAAGACAATGCGCTTAGCAGCAGGGGCGTACCGAAGGCGAGGCCGTACCAGCCCCATCGCAGCTTGCTGGCCCAGGTGCTCGGGTTGTCGCGGTAGTAGTTTGCCACGACGCCCGATTCCGGGTGAGCGAGAGGGCGGAATGAAATCGACAGCACGATCATCAAAGAGACGTACATCAGCCGGCCCATGGTCGCCCGGTCAAACGCCATTTCGGACGTATAGAACAGGACCGTGCCGAAGACAAGCGGCGCGCCAATCACGACTATTCGGTCAAGCTGCCGCCTGATGATGGCGAGATTGTTCTCTTGCCAGTCAAAATGTACACGCAGCACACCGTCTTTGGCGCAAAGCGCGCGGAACAACAGCACGTTGTAAAGAAACGGAGCGACGGCATACAAACCCGTGGTCACCGATGTGGAAAAGGTCGAGAGTTCCTCTGCATTGGTGATGAACCAGCCAATCATCGCCAGCACTACAGGTACCGGGAGTGCGCGGACCGCGGCAAATCCCAGCGCCGCCATGGTCAGGCCGATATTGTCGGTCGACAAACGCCCGACCCTGGCGTTCATGGACTCGGCACGCCTGGCAAGTGGCTTTCGGGCGAGAAGAAGTGGCGCAAGGAGCAGCAACGCCAGGAATGTCTCGAGGACATGCGAGCCAACGGAGCCAACCAGGTCAGCCGCCATTTCCAGCCAGGAAGCCGGCGTTAGTGCTGATGCGGTCGTTAGCCCGATTTTCGCCCAGTTACCTGTGAACGCGATGGGTGCAGTCGGTATCCACAACAGGTTCTGTCGCAGGAACTCCTGGTATTCGTTAACACGGTCGAGCAGCCTACGCTGAGCGATGTCGAGGTCGCCGAGTACCTGCAGGTAGTTGCTGTAATTGTTTTCGGCCTGGATCAGGAGGTCGCGCCGGTCCCGGAGCAGCAGCTGAACTTCGCTGCGCGTCGCGGCAAGCTCATCCTCATCCGCCACATCCTCGGCGATGGCGGCCATCACATCGTCAACACTGGCATCCACCGACGTGAGTCCCCGGCGTTGCTCCTGCTTGCGCATCTGGGCCAATCCGGCCTCGGCAAGCATTTTGCCGCGGTTATTGATCTGCGCCCTGTACTGCGAGAACTGCGGCAGGTTACGGCTTTCTTCAACGAGAAGAACGCCGATGGCGCGGCTCAGCCCGCCTACCTCGAGGCGTTGCCGCGATCGTTCCAGGCGTTGCTCGAGCGTGCGCGCTTCGGTCAGGGTCCGCTCGAGTTGCTCGGTGATGCGATCAATGTTCGCGACAACCAACGGAAGTTCACGGGTCAGGCTCGCATTGCCTTCGGCCAACGTGCGCACTTCGCGATGTTTGTCAGCAGCTTCCTGTTCGACAACCTCGGCCGATTGCTGTGCCAGGCTGGCTTCAGCCTGGCGCCTTTCGTTGACTTGTCCACGCAGAAAATCGATGCGGCGTTGCATCTGCAGTCGCGAGCGTTCCGCAATATCCAATTGCGCCTTCAGTAACTCGAGTCGGATGGAATTACTGATCACCTCCTGTTCCAGCGCGTTGATTTCTGCACCTGCGGCAATGCGCCGCAACTCCGTGTTGAGTGCACGTGTATCGGTCAGGATCTGCGATTCGGCAGGTGCCGGCGCCTGCAAACTGGCGGTTAGGCTGTCCCTGCTGGCACGTAATTCGCTGATCCGGCGGCGAGCTTCAGCAGGCCGGGAACCCTGTGCCTCGACCTGCGCTTCGAGCTCGAGAAACGTGGCCTCGAGCGTGGCCTGTTCGGCAAGTTCCTGCGACAGGGCGAGCGTGAGATCGCCAAGCGTCGTGTCGCCTGTAATGTTCAGGCTTTCCGTGCTGGGTGGCGAGAGCGATTCCGTATCGAGCTCCGCACGCAGCGCTTCGGTCTGTGCCGGGGCGCTGGTCAGCGACTCTGTGTAGGTCGACGCCGCAGCTTCAGCGGCAAGCCTGTTCTGCACCTGGACCTGAGAATCACGTAACTGTTGAATTACGCGATTGCGGAGTTCGTCGTCCAGTTCCTCCCGCGCAGACATCAATTCAATAACGGATTCGAGTTGCTCGACCGTGACGCTGTTGTCTGCGCTGATGTCCGGCAGTGCGACGTCCTGTGCGATAGCAGGTGACGCGCCGAGCAACAAGGCGACGATCAGGGGGAGGCGTAGTTTCACAGTCTCATTGTCCAGGCCGGGTGGAATGGCTGCATTGTAACGGTCTATAGGTCCCGGCCATAGCCGCTGACCAGGATGCCACCAGCCGCTGGCACCTCCACGCTAATGAGACTCGGCATGCCTATACTCTCGCCCTGCCTGATGCGGAAATTGAAGGGTGTTTCCACGAGTCCCGCATCGCGCAGGTAGCCGCCTAGCGCCGCTGCCGCAGCACCGGTGGCCGGGTCTTCGATGATGCCGCCTATCGGGAACGGATTTCGCGAGTGAAACAGGCCGTCTTTCTCGCGCCAGACCAGTTGCAGAGTAGTTAGTCCTTCGCGCTCCATGAGTGCCCTGAGCGCGTCGAAGTCGTAATCGAGGTCTGCGAGCGTGTCGGCACCGCGTACCGCCAGGACGAGATGCCAGGCGCCTGCATAAGCCTTGACTGGCGGCACGCTGCCGTCGAGATCGTCACAGGTCCAGTGCAGGCAATCCAGTGCTTCTTGCAAAAGTGCGTCATCGATCGGTTCCTGCCGCGTATCGACCGAGCGCAACGACGCTTCCATTCGACCATCATACTGACGCGCCGTAACGATTACCTCGCCGATTGATGTGTCGAGCTGATAGGCGCCTTCGCCATCTTCTTGCCCCAGCACGATGCCCGACGCAATCGTCGCATGGCCGCAGAACGAGACCTCCAATGTGGGACTGTAATAACGAACGGTGCGCCTGCAGCCCGTCGCTGGCGCTATGAATGCCGTTTCGGAGGCGCCGACCTCGGCAGCGATCTGCTGCATGGTTTCAGCGGAGGGCAGTTCATCGCCAATCCAGACACCGGCCGGGTTGCCGCCTTTGTCACCCGTCGAAAACGACGCGAGATGATATAGCTTGCCGTCATTCATCGGGCTATTCTACCTTCGGTCGAAGCCGGCATGGCATTACTTGCGAGAGTCTCTTATCCTTTGGGCTACACCAACCGGGGAAGAAGAATGAAAAGAATCCTGTTGTTAGCTACCTTGTTCGCGTTCACGCCTGTCTCTATCGCCCAGGAAGAGGAAAAAGAAGAAGACAAGCCTGTTCCCGAGGCAAAAACCTGGGTTACCCAGCACTCGGCAACCGTTGGTGGTCGCAAGATCGACTACACGGTGACGGCTGGCACGATGCTCATGACGAACGACGAGGAAGAACCCATCGCATTGGTGGGATTTACGGCCTACACGAAGGACGATGCGGACAAAGGGACACGCCCGATCATGTTCGCCTACAACGGCGGTCCGGGTTCGGCATCGTTGTGGCTGCACATGGGCATTCTCGGGCCACAACGTGCTGTAGTGACCGATGCCGGCTTCACAAATAACGGCCCGTACGAGCGTGTCGAGAACGCCTACAGCATCATCGACGAGGTCGACCTGGTCATGATTGACCCGGTGGGCACCGGTTTCGCCAAGCCCGTTGGCAAGGGTAAGGGCGAGGACTTCTGGGGCGTTGACCAGGACATCGAGTCGGTGTCGGAATTCATCGTGCAATACCTGACCGAAAACGGCCGCTGGGCATCGCCGAAATATGTCCTTGGTGAGAGTTACGGCGGCATTCGCACGGGCGGCGTAGCCTACTACCTGTTGACCAGGAAAATGGTGGCCCTGAATGGCGTGATACTGGTGTCGCCATTCATGGAAATGGCTGTCGGTTTTGCAGGCATCGGTGTCGACCTGCCGCACGTCATGCTCATTCCGACTTTTGCCGCCACGGCCCGCTACTATGGATTGCTGGATCATGATCAACCCGACCTCGAAGCTTACATGGCCGAGGTGCGCGATTTTGCAATGAACGAATATGCGCCAGCGCTCCTTGTCGGCAGTACCTTACCCGACGACAAACGGCAGGCACTGCTCGCGCGGCTTGAGCACTACACCGGTGTCTCCGCCGAATACTGGGACCTGGCCAACCTGCGCCTCGACGAGGGCCGCTTCGGCAAGGAACTGCAACGCATGACCGGCAAGACGACCGGACGGATCGATTCACGCTTTGCCGGGCACATGATCAACGAAGTTGGTGAAAACATGAACTACGACCCATTTATGAGTGCGGTAGGCCCAGGATTTCTTGCTGCGTTCATGGACTACTACACCGAGGATCTCGGAGTCACCGATATCGGCAATTACTCGGCGATGGGGGGTGTCAGCGACTGGGACTGGCGGCACGCGCAGCCGGACCTCGGCGGCTTCAAGTCGCCGATACCGAACACGAGCATCGACCTTACATTCGCGATGAAGCGCAACCCGTCAATGCGCGTGCTCGTGCAGCAGGGTTATTACGACATGGCGACGCCGCACCTCGCTACCGAGTACTACATGGAGCACATGGACCTGCCCGATGAGCTCCGCGACAACATCACGCTCGAGCACTACGAGGCAGGGCACATGATGTACATCCATGATGCTTCGATGGTGAAGTTCAAAGACGACCTGGCGCGGTTCATTCGGGGTGGTGAGTAATGAAAATAGCAATGCGTAAGACACTGCTGCTTGTTGCGCTGCTATTCGCGGCAGGCGCGCAGGCGCAGGAAACGACCGACGACGCGACACCTGCCGACGTGGACATCTTCGCGCGTGACACGTATCGAATCGAATCGCTCATTTGCCCTTTCAAGCAGCGCATCGAATACGACCCGGGCGAGATCGAGTGCTTCCTGTTGCAGGTGCCGGAAAACCGCGAAGACCCGAACTCGCGCTTCATCGAGTTGCTTTTCGTCAAGATGAACGCGACCTGGGATGACGAAGAAGAGGCAGAAAAGGACGACGACGAGGAAGATTCCGGCCTTGCGCCCGGCAAACGCGATGATCCTGTCGTTTATCTCAGCGGTGGCCCGGGCGCCATCATTAAAGGCTACGTGGAGCGCTTCTACGATCACCGAATTCGCAAGCATCGCGACCTGTACCTGCTCGAACAACGAGGCATCGCCAACTCGGGCGAGTTCTGCCTCAACTACTCGGCGCGCAAACCCGAAATCCAGAACACGGCAACGCTCGAGGAGAGCGCAGCAGCTGCCCTTACGGCGGCCGAAGATTGCATGCGCAATGCGCAGTTGGCCGGAGTGGATCTGACCGCCTACAACTCGGTCGAGAATGCCCGTGACGTACATGCACTACGCGTCGCGCTCGGTTTTGACAAGTGGAATGTCTGGGGAATCTCTTATGGCACGATTCTCGGGCAGGCGTACATCAAGGAAGACCCGGAGGGCATCCTGGCCGTTGCACTCGATGCGATCGTGCCACTCGATGCGCGTGCCGATGTGAATTCATGGCGCGTGATGAAATGGTATGACCGCGACCTGAAGAAGCTCGATGAGCTGTGCCAGGCCGACGATGCTTGCGCCGATGCATTTCCGAATCTCGGCGAGCGCGTTCGTGATGGCGCGCGTGCAACGTTGGGCAATCCCATTGCCATCGAGGTGGACGACCCGGAGTTGTATCCGTCAGGTACGGCCTACATCAAGAGCGATATCGCGGCGTTCCTGCCGTTCGCGCTCTTTTATGAGCAATCCAATTACGCGGCGCTTCCCGCCGTTATTCACGCCTGGGCGAACAAGCTGGAGCAGCGCGACGAAACACTCTTTAAGGCCCTGGCTATCGCACCAGGTGGAGTTGGTGGTGGTTTCAGCCAGGGCATGTATAACGCCATCCTGTGCAACGATGGCGATATCGAGGCCATGGCCGTATCACTGGCTGCCGATGCCGAAGAGTTTCCTGTTTTGACGCAGGCCTTCTCAGTTGAAGGCGCAGCGGAAGCTCGGGCGCAAAGTTGTATCGATCTCGGCGTGGCGCCACGCGACCCGGGTGACTATTCGGCGACGCAAACTGATATTCCCACGTTGCTGATCGAAGGGGACATGGACCCGATCACACCGCCGCCGCTCGCGCATATCATCGAGCCAGGCTTCAGCAACGGGACCTATGTCGAGTTTCCGTACGCCGGGCATGGACCGTCTCGTTCGGTCGAGTGCGGCGGCGACCTTCTTAACAAGTTCTACGATGATCCGACGGCCGAGCCTGATTTGAGCTGCGTCGACGAGATGGAGGCGCCGGAGTTTCTCGGCGGGCTTTATGAAACGTCCTTTGCGGCGAAATTCATCGTGTTGGCTGTGGAGAACAAGGACAAAATACCGGGTGTGGCAGCATGGGGCGGACTCAGTGTGATCCCGGTCGTTCTGGGCTTTTTCGTTCTGACTTTTGCACCGCTGGTGCGGCGTATTGAGAAGCGAGAACCGGCGCCGAGTAACGGCGCGCGACTGGCGACCTGGTCAGCCTCGTTCTTTGGCACGGCATCACTGGCCATATTTGGCGCCGCAGCCGCGGTAAGTTTCGAGCTCTCCGAATTCCTGCTGATTTTCGGCATGGTGTCGTGGGCGGCGGTTGGCGCCTGGTTCGGCGTCTTTGCCGGACTGGCGGGTATCGCCGCGCTGGTATTGACGGTTCGTGTGAAAATGCAGTCAGGCTTGCCGACCGGCACACTGATCGGTTTCGCGCTTACCGGACTCGCGGCAGTTGGCTTAAGCGCATTCCTGATCGTCTGGGGATTGGGACCTTGAGGAGCTGACGGCGGCAAAGACGACAAACGAGACGAGCAGGCCAGGCCACAGCGGGTCGATCGCGAAAATGCTCGCGAGCTCATACGTGGAGCCGGCATACCAGCCGATAACCGTTATGAGCGACAAGCTGATGCTCCAAAATGCTGCGTCGTTGTTGACGTCGTCCTGTACGACGATGGCAATGGTGGGTACGAACAGCGCTGCGCCGTTAATCGTGAACGCGACCAGCAAGATGCTGACAATGTCCTGCATCTGCCACGCCATGAAGGCTGCTGCCAGGCCGGCAAGCGCCGCAAGTCCCATGCTGATCCGAAATAATTTCCTGGGCGCAACGTGCGGGTTGATGTATCGCTGGTAAATATCGCGGCTGCCATTGGCCGACACCGTCAGGATGCAAATATCGGCTGTGGACATCAGTGCAGCGAGTATGCCAACTAGCATCAAGCCCTTGAGTCCCACCGGAAATGTGCCAAGAACGAACTCGGATAATACGGCGTCGCCATTTTCGATCCCGGGATACAGCAAGGCGGCTGTCAGGCCGAGCCAGATGGTGCCAACGACCAAGGGTAGCAGTAACGCCGATGCTGCCAGCGTGCCGCGCTTGGCGACCTGTTCGTCGCGGGCGGCGAACATGCGCGTGTAGCTGTCCATCGCCACAAAAAAACTCATCGACATCGATACGACCAGGGCTAACATCGTCGCCACACCCCAGCCAGTCGGGTTGAAGTGTTCCGCCGGCAATTGCGTGGTCAGGGCCTCCCAGGTACCGCCGTTGGCAATCGCAATCGGGATGCCGACGATAACGACGCCGATAAACAACAACGCAAACTGCACCCAGTCGGTGTAGGTGACTGCAAGAAATCCGCCGGTCGCCGTGTACACGACAATGATGGCGCTCGAGAGTAGCAACGCGGAGCTGTAGTCCCAGTCGAGCAGTGAACTCAGGATGGCCCCGGCAGCGGCAAGCTGGCCGGCAGCAAAACTGATAAATGCGAGTGCCGTAGTGATCGTCGCAACAATGCGTGTGCGGCTGTCGTAGGCCGACTCGATCAGGTCGGGGTAGGTCAGCAGGTCTCGCTCATTGCCCCAGCGCTTTACCCGCGCCGCGAAGAACAAGCCGAACAACAGGCAGCCAATCGCCATACACATCGTGTACCAGCCGCCTGATATGCCGACCTGGTAGGTCCTGCCGACACTGCCCACCACCGCAGCGCCACCAACCCAGGAAGCCAGCCACAGGCAGGCGATCGAAAATGTGCCAACGCGGCCGCCGGCAACAAAGAAGTCTTCAACCGTTTCCTGCTTGCGGTTCGCGTACAGGCCGATGACGATCATCAACGCGAGGTACGCAAAGATGATACCGGTGTCGAGTGTGCTGAGCATATGGGCCACCAGTTTACGTGGTGACCCAAAAATGCCCAGCTTTTTAGTTTATGCGGGAGTAGGCCAGACGAATTCGGGGCGCAGTCCCTCGTAGACTGGCCGCCCGTCATCAGGGGTCGCTGCACCGCCGGTGCCGTCAAAGAATGCGTGATAGGTCGCCGGCAGGCTGTCCGAGTCGAAACCCATCAGGTTCGGTACGATCGCGCGGATACGTCTTTCCTTGTCATCGAGCATGACAGGCGCACCGCACTCGGAACATGTGCACAGCTCCAGCGGACCATCCGGGCTTTGAGCATTAAATGGCTGCCGATTCAGGCCATCGAGGTTGTCCACTGCGAGGTCGCTGTGGTTGAAGAATACGACGTGCGTGCTGTCTTGCCCGGTGACACTTCTGCAAATGGAGCAGTGGCAGATGTGGTTATCGACCGGGTCGCTATCTGCATGGGTGTGAACGTGATCGCACCCGCCCGCATATTGGTGTGACATGGCTGTACCTCCGTTCGTTAGTTCTACGAGATATACGTCCAAGCAATCTGAGTATAGACGTGCGCAGAGACTTTGCATGAGCACGAAGTTCAGTGGCGTAGACGCAGTCGGCATGGCACAGTTCTCAATCCCTGAATGAAAACAGCGTCACTATGGCCGGCGAATCTGTACGCATCGATAAGTGGTTGTATTACTGTCGTTTCTTCAAAACGCGCAGCAAGGCGACCGCGGCTGCGGATGGCGGCCACGTGAAAGTAAACGGCGAGCGATCGGCGCCAGGCAGGCGCGTCAGGAGTGGCGATCATATCGATCTCGTTCGCGAGCGATTGCCATACTCGATGGAGGTGGTCGCTATCCCGAAGCGCCGTGGGCCGGCAAGCGAAGCACGTGAGTGCTATGTTGAGGATGAACACGTGGTCCGCGAACGGGAGACGCAGGCACAGGCCTTGCGACAGGATCGCATGTTGATGCCGAAGACCGAAGGCCGCCCCGACAAAAGGACACGGCGCAAGTTGATCAAGCGTTTTCGGCCAGATTCATAACAAGCGAGCGATGACACAATGAGAAACACACTCTATCTCGTCCTGCTACTTCCACAGTTGGCGCTGGCCCAGTGGACCGAGTCTATGGAAGGCGATCTGGTCATTCGTGGCGGCGGGTTGTTCGACAGTGTTAGCGATGAACGCCGGCCGAACAGCGGCATCATTATTCGCGATGGCAAGATCGTGGAAGTCGACGCCGATGTGCAGCAACAGGTGTTGAGCACGGCCAACGTTATCGACCTGCAGGATTCGGACACGATTCTGCCGGGCATGATCGACCTGCATGCGCACTATAATTTCGATCTTGTCGATAACGGCCGGGTGGAAGAGGTCGTCTATAACGGCATCGTCTTCCTGGCAAACGGTGTGACGTCGACCTGGTCCGCGGGAGAGTATTACCCCGAGCGCGTCATTGACCAGCGTGATCTCATCGACGCTGGCGAATCTATCGGCCCACGCCTTTTTGCCTCTGGCCCGTACTTCGGCGCATTCCGATGCGAGTACAACATCGGAACAGCGGCTGACGAGTGCATTGGCTGGCCTAACGACATCACCGAAGACGAGATTCGCAATGAAGTGGACACCTGGGCGGAACAAGGTGTCGTCAGTATCAAGATCAAGCAGGCCACGCCGGGCGAAATGAAGATTCTCATCGAGCAGGCCCATGCCAATGGCATGACGACTGCGGCGCACCTCGCGAATTACGATTGGCTATACGATGTGGATCTGCGCGACGCCATTCTGATGGGGCTGGACCGGGTCGAACACCAGCTCACGTTGGGCAGCGGCGGCCCGGAGAGCGCCGAGATGCCACAAATGATCGATCTCATGCTGGCGCACAATGTGTACTACGACGCCAACCTGCAGATGTACGGCAGCGTCAATGAGCAACGCAAACATGCGTCAGAAATGCTGTGGACTGACGAAGGAAAATACTTCACACCCTATGCGCAGGCGCTGCTGGAAAAGCGTGGCCCTCCACCGCCGGAATCCGACGCCGCGGAATTTGCGCAGCGTGTGCTTGAGCTCAAGTCATTGTTCGACGCCGGTGGTGCGCATCTCCTGATCGTGGGCACGGATGAGCCGGTTTACACCAACCTCCTGCCGGGCTTTGCCTATCACCGCGAGTTGCTGGCGATGACCTACGCCGGCATTCCACCGGCGGCAGTGTTGAAGGCCGCTACGATCAACGGCGCCAGTGCATTGGGCGTCGACGACAAACTTGGCTCGATTGAAGCCGGCAAGCTTGCAGACCTTGTCGTCGTCAGTGGCAATCCCCTCGACGACATCAAGACCGCACGTAACGTCCGCTATGTCATCAGGGACGGGGTGGTGCACGTTCCAGAGGAGCTATTGCAGTCGGCAGAAGGCAAGATCGGCCCGGCGGGTCCGGATGATCACGCCGACTGGGAACTCGAGCTCCGGCCACTGCGACCGAACTAGAAGAACACCAGGCAGCGTGTCTCGATGCTCTCTCGTGGCGGTGCGTCCGTGGGAGCATTGGGGTCTTCAAAGGACGAGTGAATCGTGAACCGGGTGCGACCGTCCGTTTCCGAATCGAAGGTCTTGAACACCAGCGCTTCATCCATCTGCATGTCGGGGTAGTAGTACCAGCGGTGTGCTTCGTCATACAAAGCGACTTGGAGTTCGCCGATGCGTTCCTCGGCGCGACGCTCAACGGAAACCAGGTCATCGGGTTTGACCGAGGTCGCGTCGCACATCACGAGTGGGTGATTGAGTATCGGTCCCGCGATCGATCGCCATACGTTGATGATGACGAAACGCCGTTGCAGCAATTCTTCAGCCTCATCCGGATCGTCTGCAAGGTGATCGCGCAATCGCTTGATGCCCGAACGTGCCGTGTAGTCGTTGTGCACGATGTCGGCGGGCTCGCGAATGCCCATTTCCCGTTGCCGATCGAGGGAGGCTGAGCGCCGCGTGTCGTCGAAGATTTCGACTCGTGCCGCGCCTGTGATTTCCAGTAAAAGTGCTGTCACCTCTTTGTGGTAGATCGATGCAATTTGTGCATCGTCGTAGAAATCGTCGATCGTGGTCCGCTGTGAAACGAGCTTGAATCCTTCGGCATCCAGGCCGAACGTTTCATTGTCTTCACGGGCGTCGCGGACACTCACTTCCTGCATCGCAAAGTTGCCGACGTGATCCGTCTCGTCGCCGCCGCCCTTGGACGGAATGTAGACCAGCGGCTCATCGAGGTTGGCGAGGAATTTGAGATCAGCTTTAGTCGAGTCAGCCTGCATGAATTGTTTATTGCGCAGAGTACTTGTCGGCCCAGTAGTCCAGCTTCATTTCGCGCAGGAGCGCGATAAAGCGGGGATGCGACCGGACATTCTCTGCAACCGTTAAAACGCCCAGATAAGGCGTACTCGGATCACCCGCCCGGTAAGCCATCTCATACCAGTCGATCGACCTGTCCACATCCCCGCCAAGGTCAAACGCCAATCCAATGTCATTTGGCGGCACGGGACTGGTCTCGAAGCGCTCGGCGAGTGCTTCGCCCAGTTGCAGCATGACGCTCTCGAAATTATCTCCGGTGTACGCATCTTCGAGTAAGGTCGCGGCGAAATGATTGGGGGCGTACCTGGTGAAGACCCGGATGGCCGCTTCGATCGCCTTATCCGGCTCGCCCATGTCAAAATACACGCCCCAAAGCACATCATTGCCGAATCCGGAACCCGGTGCGGCAGCCATTGAAGCCTCGATCAAATCGATTGCGCCCTGGGGATCACCGACCATCAGGCGCTGCACGCCATGCAGGCCCTGCACGAACGGATTCAGAGGGTCGAGTTCGCGGGCCAATTCCATCTGCCGTGTGCTTTCCTCAAGCTCGCCCATGATGCCGAGGTAATGCGAGAAGAACACGCGCCCTTCGGCGTAACTGGGATTGAGTTCGATCGCCCTCTCGAAGGCAGGCCTGGCCTCTTCGAATTTGAACTGTTGCCACGTCATATTCGCGGCGTACCCGAAATGCGCCTCGGGCAGGAAAGGGTCGATCCGGAGTGCCCGGATCAGAGGCGGCATGCATTGCGCTTTGGCCTCGGTGGGTGAAATGAGCCCCGCCTGTGCCTTGAAGCCACAGAGTTTGGTCATGCCCCAGTGCACAAGTGCGAACTCCGGGTCCAGTTCCAGAGCCTGCTGGTAATACTGACCGGCCAGCATCATGTCCTGCGGCGTAAAGCGTTCAATATGAAACTGGCCCTTTAGAAATGCTTCGTAGGCCGCCGGGTTCATGGTCCGTGGTTCGATGCCCGGTGCCTGCGCCACCACACCCGCGACCTGCGCCGCTATGGCCTGGGCAACGTCGTCTTGCAGGTGAAGCACGCCTTCGATGTTCTCTTCGAACGTGGACGACCAGATTTCTTCGTCCTCGAGCGCATCGTGCAGGCTTACCGAGATACGGACCTTGTCGTCGACTCGCTCGACCGAGCCTGCGACCAGTTTTGCGACGCCAAGTCGCGATGCGATCTGTGCAAAAGAATCGTTGGATCCTGCAAATAACAGGGTCGACGGTTTCGAAATGACCTTGAGTTCGCTCATTCGCGCTAGACCACCGATCAGGGCATCGTGCATTCCGGCGACAAAGTACTGCTGTTCCGGGTCGCCGGAGACGTTTACAAGCGGCAATACAGCTACGGAATTAGAAGCTTGAGGCCCGCCTGCAGTGGTAACGGCGCTATCAGTCGATACCTCGCTGATATTGCCCGTGAATTGCCAACCGACGCCGAGCGCGACCGCGGCAAGGCCAGCGAGTATCACATAGTCATTGCGGCGCAAGGCTGGGTCCACAGCATCGCCGGCATCCAGAGGCGGCGTTCGTTTCAGGCCGTCAGGCGTAATGTCGAAGAACCAGGCAAAGACCACACAGGCAGGGAACAGCAGGATGACGGCGATCCATGCGAAACGAATGGCGGCCTCGGGAACATTGATCGCCGGAAATACGAGGCTGGCGACCTGCACCACAACCCAGGCGCCGACAATGTAAATGCCGACAGCGCGAAACACGCGGCGACGTCGAAGTTCGGTAATCAGGTCCCAAATGCCGGCCATGGGCCAATATTAGTTCAAGTTGAGGTCTGGTGTGGGCTGAGATAGTGACAGGCTAGCGTGATTTGGGCGCAAAGACAGAGAGCGAGTATCGCGGTACCCGCAGAATGCCGCCGGCTAATGCCGGCGATTGTCCCTTGTCTGGCGCTAGCGCCGAACGCAGGTTGCTGACCGGTAGTCCAGGTAGCCCGGTTTTTCCAATGGTCGAGTTCGCATCGACATTGCGCCGCCGAGGTCTTCACACCGATTCTCGCGAGCCTGGTACTCCTCTTGAGCCAAAGTAAGTCGCTCGGCTCGGTCGTATAGCTGCTGCTCGGTGAGTGGTGTGCAACCCCATGCAACGCCCACGAACACTGCGCCTGAACACACCCGCACGATAGCACTACGCATATCGTGGTCTCCCTTATGCCATTCCCCCGTCTTTTGCGAGCCTGTGCGCCTTTTCTGTGAGGCGCATCGATATGACAATAAGCTGTTTATACGCCTGTACAGCCGTCACTGCGAGCGGGAGTACGGGAAAGGAGGACTGGAGCTGCCGTTATGTCGCATACCCATAGCATTCCAGTTGCTACTGTGAAACGCTCCATAAGCAGATGAAAAGGGCACGGCGCCTGAAAGGGCGCTACGCAAAGCCACCGGTCTACGGGTCAACACGACAGCGGGGTTACCATCATGAGCTTTATGCTTGGCATTACGCCATGGCCAATACTCTCGGCCATTCTCTGGATCATTCTCATCGTTTCGGCGCTGTACCTGATACGCAGCACGGCTCACAAGACGATTCAGGCCGCGGCGCAGGGTTTGCACCGCAGCTTCAAGATTGCGTCCAAAGCCGTCACGCGCTCGGAGAAAAACCTGGCGGCACGTAATCGTGACGTCCTGCTTGCGGCGGGCCGCGAGGCGAAGGAACGCATTATTGAACGCGAGTTCGATCGCATCAACGAGACCGTACGCAAGGACCTCGCAAACTACTCGGCGTTGCATCGCTCGCTGAGTGAATCCATCGGTCGCATTGAGAAAGATCACCAGGAAGCCGTCGATGTGCCGCCGGATCCACCCGGTTGGGTCAAAGCGGTCGAAGCCGTGGCTGAGATGGACGCCAAGGATGGACGTGCTCACATCGGCAGTATTCTGGGTGACATTCACAAGTCGCTGATCAAGGCGCACAAGGAAGCGATGACCGCCTATCACATTGCCAGCGCCAAGCGGCACAAGCTGCTCAGGCACATGCGGCCGGACTGGCGGCAGATTCAGCAAAAACTGGCAGCGGTCGGCAAGAACGTCGACAGTCTCCTGAGCCGCTCGGTCACTATCGACCGGCACATGCAGGAATACGAGGACATCGTGCACAGCCGTGACCCGGCAGTGTCGGTGTTGTCATCGTCATCACTCGTGAACTTTTTTGTGTCGGCTTTTGTACTGTGCATCGCGATTGGCGGTGCGACGATCAACTTCTCGCTGATCGCAAGACCCATGGCCGAAATGGTCGGCGGTACGAGCCTGATTGGCAACTTCCGTACGGCGGATATCGCGGCACTGGTGATCATTCTGGTGGAAATCTCGATGGGCCTGTTCCTGATGGAATCGTTGCGTATTACGCGGCTCTTCCCGGTAATCGGCGCGTTGCCGGACAAGACCCGGGTGCGCATGATCTGGATTACGTTCTCGATCCTTTTCTTGCTCGCCACCGTCGAGGCAGGGCTGGCCTACATGCGGGAGGTGCTGCTGCACGATGAACTTGCGACCAGTGCATTGTTGCGCGGCGAAATCGGCGCGACGGCCACCGGTGAGTACATGTGGATTACCACGGCTGCACAGATGGGCATGGGCTTCATCCTGCCTTTTGCTCTGACGTTCGTGGCTATACCACTCGAGACGTTTGTGCATTCATTGCGAACCATGGTTGGGCTGATTGGTCTGTCGTTTCTGCGCGCACTGTCTCTGGTACTTCGTCTGCTCGGCAACGTCTTTCTCTATCTCGGTGTACTTCTGAAGCAGGTCTATGACATCCCGCTGTTTGTGCCGTTATGGCTCGAAGAACGTGTAGGAGCGAATTCTGTGGCAGCGGCTTCTACCCACGCCGCGACAAACAAGGGGCCAAGACTATGAACAAGCTAATTCTGACAACACTGAGTTTGTTGCTGGTTTCATGCTCAACTGAAACGGTGCCACGCAACACCGGCGTCTACATGCTGCTTGATACCTCGGGCACCTATGCCGAAGAACTCACCAAGGCCGAGCAGATCATTCGCTTTACGCTCTCCAGGCTGGATGCGACGGACTCGTTCGCAGTTGCGAGAATCGACACTGGCAGCTTCAGCGAAAAAGACATCGTTGCCAAAGCCTCGTTCGATGATCGGCCCAGTGCGGTCAATCGGCAAAAGCGACTATTCGCCCAGCAGGTGAGTGAGTTTGTTGAAAGTGCCAATCCATCGCCCTACACCGATATTACGGGTGGCTTGCTACAGGCCGTGGAATTTCTCAATGAGAAAGGCACGGGCCACAAGACGATCCTGATCTTCTCGGACCTCAAAGAAGATCTCAAGGAAGGCTATGTCCGGGATATTGAGGTCGAGCTCGAAGGCTTTGAGGTCATCGCCCTCAACGTCACCAAGCTACGCTCCGACAACATCGACCCTCGCGAATACCTGGGCCGGCTCGAAGAGTGGCGGGGCAGGGTCGAAAAAACCGGCGGCCATTGGCGTGTTATCAACGACCTGGATGGCCTTGAGGGGCTCTTGTAGGAGCGCCCCATGGGCGCGATCCTGTTAGCTGCCGCCTAGCGCAGCGGATAATCGCTGTCGCTGGGCAACATGCCGTCGATGCGAATGACTTTGACGTCATCAGTGACGGTGTCGGCGCGGGTGAAAGATATGGAGCCGGGAATCGCGACGACGAGATCAAGTGCCATGCCGGTACTGAGGACGATCTTGGGGCCACGCGGAACCTCGGCACGGAACATCTTGGCGATCCAGTATTGACGAAATTGGTCCTCAGACATCTCGTAGATACGTTTAAGAATAAACGTCCGCTCATCCGATTGTGCGGCGCGCACCAGCAGTGTGATGCGAGTTCGATCTGGCCAGAATTGCTGGTCGGCCAGGAAAATACTGCGCAGATCGTCCAGCGTCAGGTTATCGACTGGCAAGTCCTTGTGCGCCACGATCGCGATCGGGCTCGGCGCAGTAACTTCGCCGGCGTACGTCTCCGAAGCCACCATCAACAGCGCCGCAATCACGGCGATTTGCCGCAGCGTGATTGAGGAGTTGTGAAGTGACTTGTGCATAATTGTCTAATTTACAAAGTGGTGAGGACAAATGAAACCTGCACCCGGAAATTATTTTCCCGACCGCCGTTGTCAAACTCTTCATTACGATACTCGGCTTTTATGGCTGCGTACGAATTGAAGTCCCAGCGCACGCCCAGAATACCACCGTCATAGTCGAGGCCCTCCGCACCCAGCATGGGGTCTGAGTCGTCCACGCGCGTACGTTCTACCCGTGCGTAGGGCTTCCACGCGCTGCGCGCACCTGCGAAACGATAGCCGAATTGCGCATACCAGGCGTCGACATTGCCCGACATACTGCTGTCGGTGACCAACTCGTGCTTCGAATGCAGGTACTCGACGATGATCTCTGGCGATTCCTTGGTCCATACTGCGAAGGCGGATACTGTGCTTTCCTCGACGTCGGTCCCATCGGGCAACGGTACCTCGTCGGCGTAGTAGCCGATGCCGACCTTCAGTGCATTCCAGCGCCTTGGCTTCGAGTTAAGTTGCACCATCCAGGCTTTGTCGCTGTTGACGTCATGGTCGTCGCCGGCACCGGAGAGGCTCGTGTGGCGGCCGTTGCCAATTCCCACTTTGTAGTCGAGCCCGAGTCGCCCTGAGGGCAGGTTGCCTTCAAGCAACGCGCCGACGAAATGTATGGGTACGATTTTTGAGCCGAATTTGGTCATCTCCGGCCGGCTGACTGTCGTCTGCAGCCAGGCGCCATGATGAAAAGCGGCATTCCAGTAGCCGATCGGTGTGTGATAGCGACCGGCTGACAACTTGTAGGTATCGGAGAAATCGTATTTGACGATGAGGCGCTCAATGCCTATATGGTGGTCGCCTTCCCTGGCTGTCGCGCTGAATTCGCCGAACACACTGAATGAGTCACCCAGGGATGCGCCAAGGTGCGCGACGGCTTGACCAATAGCGAAGCCGTCCTCGTTGCTGCCATCTCTCGAAATGTAGCCCACATCGCCGAAACCCATGACAATAAACTCCGGGCCGGCCTGTGCGGCGCCACTTTGAGTGACCTCGTACTCCTGGCCGTATGCCGTAGCGCTACAAAGCGCCGCGCACAGCAGGGCCGCTAACTGATGTCGCACAGGTCGAATCATGGATTATTAGTAATGTGGTGCCATACCCCCCGGTAGGTTGCCGATACTAGCTTTTTTTTCGAGCAACTGCCAAAGGATTGCTTCGAGCGCGTTATACTCGGTTGCAAGTAGCTAAAAAATCAAGAAAAACCCGCCATGCCTAATAGCGCCACGTCAGTTTGGTTACCCAGAGTCATTTTTGAGTCTGCATTGATCACGGTCAGTATTTTGCTTGCGCTCGGCCTGGACGAATGGCGTGAAACTCGACAGACGGAAGACACGATCCGGCAGGCTTTGTCGAATTTCCTCAGTGAAATATCGCAGAACAAAGCGCGAGTCGATGACGCCGCGCCGTTTAACAAGGGCCTGCACGATGTCATCGAACAACGCGCAGCGTCTGGCGAGATCACGTCCACGTCACAGTTCATTAGCATCATGGATAGCTACAGCCCTGTTGTGTTGCAATCCACAGCATGGGAAACAGCACTGGCGACGGGCTCGCTTGCGGACATGGACTACAGTCTCGTGTCCGCATTGTCCCTCACATACGGATTGCAGGGTCGTTACGAGCAAACCAATCGGGAGGCGAGTGCCCGACTCACCAGTCCGCAGACTGTCTCAACCGACACACTGAACCTGGCTATCTACAACTCGCTGCAATATCTCGAGGACGTGACCACGATGGAAACGGAGCTCGGTGTTGTTTACGTGGAGGCCTCATCGGTCATTCGTGCTGCCTATATGGACTTGTCCGGGGAAGAGCTCAATTCCGATTTCAAACGGTTGCAGCGGGACCATCCGTAGAACCTGCAGGAGAATCTTGTGAACTACGATATTGTTGTAGCTGGAGCGGGCCCGGCTGGGTTGAGCTTTGCGAAATCGATGGCTGGCGCTGGACTGCGTATTGCCCTGGTTGAGAAACAATCCCTCGAGTCCCTGACGAATCCGGAATTTGATGGACGTGATATTGCCCTGACCCACCTTTCGGTGAAAATCCTGAAAGAATTCGGTGTTTGGGATCGACTCGAGCCTGACGAGAAGTTTCCGATACTCGCAGCGCGCGTAATCGACGGCAACTCACCGTATACGCTGGATTTCGACCCTGACGAGGACAAGTCGGTTGCGCTGGGCTACATCGTCTCGAATCATGCGATCCGCCGCACATTGCTCGCCGAAGTCGGCGGCCTCCCGGACGTCGAATTGATCACTGACGCGGCGGTTGAGGCGGCTTCCACCATTACCGAGTCTGCAACTGTCAGACTGTCGGACGATCGTACACTGACGTGCAAATTGCTGGTCGCAGCCGATAGTCGCTTCTCTGAAGTACGACGTATGGTTGGCATTGCTGCCGAGATGCATGATTTTGGCCGCATTTGCATCGTGTGCCGCATGCAGCACGATGAGCCGCACGACGGCATAGCTTTTGAGTGTTTTCATTACGGTCGCACGCTTGCGATTTTGCCCTTGAGCAGTCACGAGTCGTCAATCGTCGTAACCGCGCCCATGAGTCAGCGCGACACACTCATGGCGATGAGCGGCGAGCAGTTCTCAAAAGATATTCAGGACCGCTTCGGTAGCCGCTATGGCCAAATGCAACTCGCAACTGAGCGTTATGCTTACCCGCTGGTTGGCGTACATGCCAAGCGCTTCTGCACGTCACGATGCGCATTGGTGGGCGATGCCGCAGTCGGTATGCACCCGGTAACGGCACACGGCTACAACCTCGGTCTGTCTGGCGCCGATCGGCTGGCTCGGGAACTCCGCTCGGCGGCACGTGAGTGCAAAGATATCGGCAGTTACGACGTATTGCGCCGTTACGAGAGAAAGCACCTACGGAACACGTGGCCCATTTATCATGGCACCAATGAAATCGTGAAGTTCTTCACAGATGACCGGCCTCCCGCAAAGCTTGCGCGCAAGGTCGCATTGCGACTTGCCAACAACTTTCCGCCAGTCAAGCACGTCATTCGCAACAAGCTGACGGAATGCAGCAATCGGAGTAGTTTCTTGCCGCCATTCTTTTAGTGAGGTGTTCGGTAACTCGCTGCCAGTGGATCGTGAACCGCCTTGCCGTACATGATGTCGTGCTCACAGCCCTCAACACCGAAGATCGCCACGGGCACGAAGGCTTCGGTATCGAGTGCCATATCGAGCAGGTCCTCGGCTGACAGTGTCTTGCGGCCGGCGCGCTCGGTCAACCGGAACTTCAGTCCCTCCAGGCCATCGTAGGCGCGATAAACCAATTCGGTGCACACGAGCCGGTCGGAGTTGAAGAAGTCGAAATCGAAGTTGTACATCTTGCCCTCATGCGTGAAGGCGCGTTCGATTGCTTGTTGAATGGATTCCGCGCTGAGGTTTGGACGAATGACCACAAAATAGTCGACTGACAGCGTGTCGCTGAGTGGACGATGGCGTACGCCGTCCTTGCGTGCCTCCAGTACGCATTTCTCCGCATCCCTCTGTTCGCGCGGGCCAACGTAAAGGGCGGAATGTGGCCAGAACCCAGGCATGAAGAGATTCGTTAGCGCGATGGCGTGCCGCGTGATGATGACGTCGCCAGGTTGCAGGAACTCGGCGATTGATAAACGAACACTGTCGGTGACCTTCTTGTTGTTGGCCTCGTAGAACTCGGAAGCCGTGCGGCCGACGCCTTCGGCCACGCTGGCGAAGATGTTGCGTACGCTCACGACGCCGCGACGGCGCCACTTGTGGCTGACGTAGGCCCATGCACCTCTGAAGTACTCACGCTTACTGGGGTTCAGCGATGTCTCGAGCTCGGTGAGTTGGAGCGCGATGAAGCCGACGCCCGTGTCCGAACCAAGCGCCAGGAGTTCGCGGCGGTTCTTTTTCGCAAACCTCATCGCATCGAGCAAGGAGAGCACGCTTGCCTGGTCGACAAACGCCGAAAACACACGCGTGAATTGTTTGCGAGGGATTCGAAGCTCTGGGAACGGCTCATTGAGCTTGCGTTGAATGATGCTGTGATGAGCGACTTCGAACAGCATGAAGCGATCGATGCGGACGAGTGCACAAACAGCCGCGTAGCCGACGAGAAAGTAACGCAGCTCGTGCTCGTCGGAACTCGTGGGCCCGTCAAGCACATCGAGAACATCGTCGATGACGGACCATAGTTCCTCGCGCACTGTCAGGAAGCGAGCGAACCAGTAGGCAATCGCTTCATCTTCAGCGGGACGAAACTTCCCCCTGGCGATGATGGTATCCAATTCGGTCTTGGCCGGCGCATCGTCCAATAACAGTGATGCCGCCTCGAGCAGGCCGCCAATCGTGTTGGCAAGTGTCTGTAGCTTAGTTGCAGCCATTAGCGTTCCAGGTCCCGGAAGCCCTCGAAGAACCAGTGGCGTATCGCCAGCACCATCGTCGTGCCATGGCGCTCGGTGGCCGACAGCTTGCGCTCGTCCCAGGTCGCGTCATCGAACAGGTCGCCCGTGGCTTTGAGCTTTTCAATGAGCTGCAACACGGCTTTCCGTGTGAGCATGCCGTTCTTAACGATGCGGATGGAGTCGTCATCCTGGAAGTGGTGCCCAAAAAACTCGTTTTGCACACGACCGCGAAAGAATTTCTCGATGGCGCCGTTCTTGCGCCAACTGAAGTTGTTGGCGAGGAGCAGGCGCACGCGGTCGCCGGGCTGCAATTCGATGAACCTCATGCGGTCGAGCTTGCGCAGGTACTTGAGGCCCTGTTCGGGAGAGATGTCGTAGCGCGCGATGATCTCATCGAAGGTCCAGTAGTTGAGCAGGCAGTAGGCGACGAGCAACAGGCGCATGTCCGACATGATCTCGCGCTCGTGCTCTTCCGAAAGCTGCTCGATCTTCTGCTCGTGGGATTCGCTGATATCCACGAGATCACCAATATCGAGCTCGAGCACGGCGCAGACGTCATCGAGACGCCGTAGTGAGAAGTTACCCGTGGAGAACATGTGCTTGATGGCGGATTCGGACAGATCAAGGCGCTCGGCGAGCGTTTTGTAGGTAATGGCGCGCACCTTGAGCTGTCGTTTGAGGGTGTCGATGAGTCGTGCTGAGGTTGACATAACGGTGCCGTAAGTACCAGAAAGTTATACTTGAAGTTCAGATTACCTGACTTCGATTAAATAGGTTGCTAAATATTATACCAGCTCCTAGGCTCGGTTGTGCACTAACCCCAAAGAGAGGAGTTGTCATGAGCTTGATTCGAAGAATATCCACCAGCATTACGTCGTCGGTCGACCGTGCCGTAAGCAAGGTCGAAAACCACGACGCCATTATTAACGCCGCGCTACGCGACACGCAGCAGGCTGCCGCCCGTTCCCGGGTACGCCTGGAGCGCGTTCGCAAGGACGGCCACAACCTCAAAACACGTCACGCCAATTTGCAAAAGGCCGTGGGGCGATGGACTGAGCGCGCAAGGAATGTGGCTGCGGATGACGAAGTAAAGGCACTGGAGTGCCTGCGTCGGCGCAAGGACTGCGACGTGCAGATCGGCAACCTCGAAGACTCGATCCTCAAACACGATGAACTGGAGGAACGCATTGCCGAGCAGGTGAAGAAGATCGAAGCCCGCATCGGTGAGGTCGCCCAGCAGCGCAACATGATGCGCTCGCGGCAATCCGTGGCCGAAGCCATGCGCACCATCAACAACGTCGAAGGCATTTCCTATGGCGAGATCGAGGACACGTTCGATCGCTGGGAGATCAACCTGGGCGAGACCGAGATTCTCATGGGTGCAACGACAAACACCGATCCGTTGGATACGGCGTTCCTGGCCGAGGAAGATACGGCCGAACTGCGCGCCGAGCTCGAGGTGCTGTTGAACACTGATAAGGAGGATTCATCATGAACATGCGGATATCCGCATTCCCCGACGACTTTGAAGTCGAGGAACGTGAAGAAATCGTGATGTCGACGTCGCGCTTCAGCGTGGACAGCGTCATGCAGTCGGTGCGTAATTTCGCCACGCTGTCTGAGGCCCTGCGCGTGCTGGGCGCCGCGGTTATCCTGGCATCGATGTCGGTCTTCCTGTTGCAAGGTTGGAACGACGGCAATGACATCAGCCGTTATCTCCTTCTGCTGGCGCAGACCGGTCTATTGGCCGCCGCTGGCTTTGCGATGAGCCACCTCGTCAAGGAAACCAAGGGCGCAAGGTTGTTCTTTGGTCTGGCATTGGTATCCATTCCCGCCAACTTCACGATACTGGGCGCACTGCTGTACTCGGTGTTCCAATGGGACGGCGGGCTAACTGCGTACCCGGGCTATGCCGACTGGCGTATTGAAGATGTCGCTAGCATTGGTGTAACGATGAGCGCGGCCATGTTGGTGCTCGTCCCGGTAACGCTATTCTGTTTTGCCATCATGGCGCGGCATTCAGCGAAACCATTGTCGATTCACTTCCTGCTCTTGAACGCGCTGTTGCTGTTGCCCATTCGCAGCTCGGTCGCAGCAGGCACGATCGCATTGGCTGGCGTGCTCTACGCGCTGACCGTTATGGGCAAGATGACGCGCAGCAACCGTGCATTGAAAACAGGCGAGGGCAAGTTCGCCCTGGCGACACTATTCATACCACTCGGCATCATCCTGTTCCGTAGCATGTACTTCTACCAGGTGGACAGCCTGATGATCGCCATGGTCGGACTGGTGTTGTTCCTCGCGGCACGCCAGGCGTCGTTGTTCCCGGACCGAAGCGCACGCCTTGCGATGGCCCTGGAGCTCGTGTCGTGGCCGATAGCGATGATCGTTGCATTGGCATTGACCGATGCGTTCGAGCCTGGTCTCTCGTCGGGACTGAAAGCGCCGATCTTCGCAGCAACCTATGCCGCATTAGCGCTGGACGTCATTCGACGCACCGGTAGCAAGGTGCTGGCAAAGATGATTGGTGTATCCATCAGCATTGCTGTCGCACTGAGCTTCACGTTGAGCGTGGCATTGTCACCGAGCGCGATGACGGCCCTGTTAAGTATCGCGGCCGGCACGACGCTGTTGTTGTGGGGCGCCGCGGCCAGGAGGCTGATGACGATTATCGCCGGCCTGGTCACGCTGGGTGCCGGCGGGCTCTTTGGCTTTGAAGCTATCGTGCAGCTGATCATTACGAGCAGCTGGATCGACCTTGCGATCTTCGGCGCCACCGCCATCGCACTGGGCTCGATCATCGATCGCCACGGTGTGGCCATGAAGCTGCGCCTGACCAAGTGGTACGACAGTGCCAACAAGCAAGCAATTGCTCTGGAAAGTTAGCAACTCAGGAAGGTAAGTGCAGAGCAGCCGCCGCGGTCATTCGGTCGCGGCGGTTTTTTTTGCGTTTGGCCACCTTCATAAATCTTCATTTGCTCTTCATGCAATGAATGCCTGTGTCCCGCATAGTGTGCCGAATTAAAACGCGAGCTGGAGATCAAGATGCGCTGGATATCGACATTACGGACGTGCTTGCCGCTATTCCTGGGCCTGATGGTGGGACTGTCCTGTTCAAATGCCCCGGCAGACGCCACGAAGTACGACCTTGCCGGTCTATGGCAATCCCAGCGTATCTTTGGGCCCACCGCCTCCGGGCCAATTTTGATTCGAAAATCGGGAAACGGTCTATTGGCCGAGATTGGCGGGCATCGGGTTGAAGTGATCAGGGAAGAAAACGAAGTGAAATTCGCGTTGTCCGATGGTTCTCGTTTCGAAGGTGAATTTGAAGACAACGGCAACATTCGGGGTAGCTGGCTGCAGCCACGCAGCCGACTGGACGGCAATATTTTTGCGACGCCTGTGCGATTGCTTCGTCAGGCGGACGGCTGGCGCGGCGTCATCACACCGCAACCCGATACCGGAACGTTTTATCTTCTCCTAACCATGCAGGACGCTGGACTGACAGCAGAAATGATCAATCCCGAGCGGAACCTGGGTGTGTTCAATCAACTATCGACAGTCGAAAGGGAGGGAAACACTCTGTCAATCATGGGCCGTTTTCGCGGCAGAGGCGAGGAACGGCTCATGTTCCGCGGCGACTATCACGCGAACGAAGATGTCATTGCACTGCGCTACCCGGGGCGCGGCGGCGCATACGATTTTCATCGAGTAAGTCCGGACATCGCAAACGGTTTTCTCGCCAGGCGTGCGGCGTCGGAGATCTCGTTCACTCCGCCGCCATCACTCGGCGATGGTTGGGATACAGCCAGTCCAGACGAGGTCGGTATCGATGTCGAGATAATCGATCAGATGATAAGAACTCATGTACTCGAGCCTCCGACCAATACACATGACCTTTCAGTTCACGCTATTCTCGTCGCGCGATACGGGAAGCTGGTGTTCGAAGAGTACTTCCACGGTTTTCATCGGAATTTGCCTCACGATTCCCGGTCCGCCAGCAAGAGTGTTACATCAATTCTTGCCGCCGCAGTCATGCGGTCCGGCGCCGATCTGGCTTGGGATACTCCTGTCTATCCGATATTTGACACTGCTGAATTGCTGCAACAAGAGCCGCAACGCAAAGAAATTGAGATGCAGCACCTAATGAACATGAACTCAGGTCTCGACTGCGATGATCGAGATTCGGAATCGGCAGCAAACGAGGACTACTTGTGGGATCACGCCGACGAGCTGGATTTCTACCGGCATACACTCGGTGTAGATGTCGTGCGTCCGCCAGGTGAGTTGGCGAAGTACTGCTCGGCCAGCGCTAATCTCGCGGGCGGGGCGATTGCGGCAGCAGCGGACCAGAGCTTATTGCGGCTTCTTGATCGATTGGTCGCGGAACCCATGGACATCAATCGCTATTCGGTACCAAATTCGCCGGATGGGCATCCATTCATGGGTGGCGGAATTCGATGGATGCCTCGGGATTTTCTGAAGTTTCCGCAGTTGCTGCTCGACGATGGCGTCTGGAATGGGCATCGGGTGCTGAGCAGCCGTGATGCTAAACGCTTGATCACGCCTGCCGTAACGATTGATGGCGGACGCGACTATGGGTATCTGTGGTGGACGGAAGATTACCCGTTTCGGGGCGGAAGCGTCCGTGCCCATTTCATGGGCGGCAATGGCGGTCAGATCGCAATGCTGGTACCCGAGTTGCAACTGAGTATTGTTTTTAACGCCGGTAACTACAGCGACCGTGTAATGTTCAGGATCCAGGAAGAACTAATACCGGATTTTATTCTTCCTTCGATACTGGATTGATCTCACTGAGTTCCGTCAAGCGCCATTCCGCCGGCATCCACTCGGCGGCAAGCACTTGTGCCCGTTGATGTTCCACATCAGCGCGCATACCCGCCACAATCTGATTGAACGCCGGGCTATCGTGCAATACGGCAAAAGGCGGCAACAGGCTCAGCCAGAGATAATCCCGGTAGCCAGCCTCCGCAAGACGTTGCAACGCCGTAATCGCTTTGTCATTGCGTCCCGCTACAGCTTCAAGCATCGCTGCATAAAGAAAGTCTTCGGGCCAGGTGTCAGCATTGGCACCTGAAAGAATCGCGTCGCTCTTTCGCGTGGCATCGTCGTCGATACCACTTTCCATGGCATCGATAATGACGCGCCAGACCGAGAATGGACCTCGATGGCTAATGGACTCGGGCGCCGACTCCAGTACCTCTTGGGCGGCATTGGTGTCGTTGTTGAGTAGCGCCAGAACAACCAGGTATTCATAAAACTCGACTTGCTCGATACCGCGTTCCAACGCCATGTGAATAACGCGTCGTCCCTCATTGATCTCATTTCGTGTAATCAAGTCCAGCGCCCTGGTTGGAGCCGCATGTGCGGAGTCCGGATCGAGCCGATCCGCACGGTCGAGCCACTCAGATGCAATTGAATAAAAACCCAACAGTCGTAGACAGCTCGCGATTTGCGAATCGAGCGTGCCTGGCGGTGCCTGTTCATACGCGATCATGTTGTGCGACAGGGCTTCAACAAGTTTTCCCTTTACTTGCAATAAATAAGCAAGACTGGCGCGTGCGCCGTAGTGCTCCGGGTCAAGGGCAACAGCACGTTCATAGGCGGACTGCGCCTGCCTGATTTTTCCCTGAGCATCGAGGCTAAAGCCGAGCGCGAATTCGGCCCGGAAGAAGGCGCCGCTCTCAGCTGCTTGCCGTGCAAGACGTTCGGCACGCGCAGCCAATTCAATATTGTCTCCGTACCAGGCAACCGAGGTTGACAATGCTAATGACAATGCCGCACGGGTCTCTGCATTGTCCGGATCCAGGTCAAGCGCTTGTTCGTAAAGGTCGATGGCATGCCGCAGACTATTCGGATTGCGCTGCTTCACAAGCGCCCTTGCTTCGTTGGACAACTCAGCCGCAGTCACCGGGCCCAGCGAGAACTCGGGCGCGATGCTGTCGAGTACAGCCGAATCCCGCCTGTGCTCCAATGACCACAACCCCGCCCCAATAACGAAAACGGCAAGCACAACTCCAGCCATCACGCGGTGATAAGCCTTTGGTTTCTCGGCGACCTGTGAAACCGGCGGTATCAATCGATACCCGACGTTGCGAAGTGTCTCGATATATCGGGGTCGGCGTCGATCATCCTGCAGCGCTTGTCTTAATAATCGAATTCGTTGAGTGACAGTCTCATCGGAGACAACCGTGCCCCGCCAGGCATGATCGATCAGCTCACTCGTAGTCAACGCGGCCGGCGCCGCATCAATGAGTGCCTTTAAGGTATCGAATGAAAGGGCAGACAGCGGAATCTCACTGCCGTCATGGCGAAAGACCTTGCGCCGGGTAAAATCAACCGTAAGGTCGTCGATGCGGTAAATAGTCGCGGGTTGCATCATTTTCTAGTCCTCGCGAACGGGCAGTTCCGCGCCACTGAGACTGTCAGCAATGTACGCGGCGCTATCGAAGACCATCCATGCGGCGAAGTTAGAGAGGGCGATAACACGTTCCCGGTTCAGGTCAATCAGTGCTACGCCTTGCTCGGCGAAGGTCAGATAGTGCGGAAAGTTACTGAAGGATCCTTCGCCGGCGATGAGCTGGCGCACGAGATCACCCGCCGTGACATCGAGCTGCCCGATCCAGTTCCGGGAACGGTCCATGTGCGCCCAGCAGATATTCGTTTCGTACGGTGTGATGCCATGCCGCTCATTGGCAACAACGTCGTAAGGCTGGCAGTAAACGAGCGGTTTGCCGGCCGCCTGCCGTGCATCGAAGGCCCCGCAGATCTTCGCGAGTCCGTTTTCATCGTCAAAGACGATGTTGTGAATCAAAACACCAGTTTCGCGAAAGTAACTGATGACATCATCGGTCAGGTGTTCTTCATCGATGTCACCACAACCAGTGGCCGGTTTCCGAAACACTTCTTCTGAGTTAATAAAGACGATGATGTTCTCGGTCTTGCGAACGAGCAGTGGCGTCAACGCCAGGTTGTCCATGTCGGCGCCATCGCCATGCTGGAACTCGTCGGACTTGCGTCTCACGCGATCGCCAGAATGGTTGATCGCGTCACGATCGACAGACCAGTGTCGAAACTCGGGGAACATGGCATTGGGTATGTAATTTCGGGACAAGGTGATAAGCGGTGCCGCACTGCTGGCACCCATGACGTCAGACAAGGTAAAGCGGTAACGATCGTCGAAAGGCCTGTCGCCTCGCGACAATCGACCGGTCAGGCGCACGGTCGATCGTCCATCGGCCGGTCTTCGCTGCGGCTCGTAGCTGTCGTAACCGAAGGACTCGATGTAACCACCACCGACGACCACAGTCTCGCCATCCTTGTCGAGTTCGAAGCGGCCGCGAATGCCGGTATAAAGCGGCGTCATGTCGACCGGGTAGTACTCGTTGGGGTCGGTCGACATCTGCTGGCCGATCATGACACCGGTCACGACCAGGTAAGGTCGCTCGCGTTCGACAATCTGAAAGTCCGTGGCACCGAGTTCGCCATTAGCGGCCACCGCTGAATCCCGGGCGGCTTTGTGAAACGTAAAGAACTTCTCGCTGTCGTGCAGGCCGAAGGGTTCGAGGAAGATTGAGGCGACGATATCGGAATAGGCTTCATCACCACGCCGGAGCTCGAAAATTTCGCTGGCCGTGCCGGCATTGTGAATGGCCGTTCCCATGGCCAGTTCATCAACAGTCGTTGGCGCCAGGTTGCCGTCCGAGAGTTGCGACGGCGGAACGTATTCACCCAGGAATCGATCCTCGTCAACTGACAACGGTAAGTAGGTGTAAGGCACCGTGATCCAACTGCCACCCGAGTTGGAACTGATGTATCGGGCACGGTCAAGCCATCCCAGCTCGTTCAGCGCTCGAAGCTCGCCCAAAGAAGCTGACGCTGAACGCGTGCCGCCGCCAGAGAACGCGATGCCGAAGGATGCGCGTTCCGCGAGCCACGGTACGGCCAGTTCTGCATCGGCCATTTCGGGCAACGGCGCATCGCTACCAGCATCGATCACCCAGGTACGCACGGCGACCCGGTCGACGTATTCATAGACGAAAAGCAGCACGATGCTCAGGACGAGCAACACCAGCAGCAACACGGTGCGTCTCGTGATTGCCTGCATCAATGCCCGGCTTCCAGCGCCTCTCGCATCACCGAGTATATGTGCGTGTTCGGATAGATGCCCCTGAGATTTTCGGCGCCGGGTCCGCGGCCATAGGTCGGGACGGGGTCACTCGTGTGTTCTCCTGTCGACCACACGACAAAGTTGTGCCGCGTCAGGGCCAGCCCGAGCAGTGCAGAAGCGGCATCGCCAGGGTCAGGATGGTAGAGACGAAAGTCCTCCGTCCCCGGCAACCCGTCTTCGCCTCTGACCAGTGCCTCATTGGCCTCATCCATTGTCATCTCGATGCCAGTATGTGCAAGAACGAGCTCAACGAGCTTCTCCGGATCCATACCGGCCTGCTCCAGCATGTAGGAGTAGGATGCGCTTTGCCGAAAGAGGATTGCGAGGTGTTCTTTGGTTGGATACCCCCACTCTGACTGGTAAATCACTCCACTGTCGAGCGGCAGGTCCGGTACTTGGCCAAATTCAGTATCGGTGAACGAGAAACCGCCGGTTCCATGATCCCCGGTTACAAGAACGAGGGTGTCCGGGTGGCTTTGCTGAAATTCCACGGCCCTGCCCACGGCATCGTCGAAGTCCAGGATTTCGTGCAGCATGGTGCCCGCATCGTTTGCATGCCCGGCGAAGTCTATTCGCCCGCCTTCCACGAGCATGAAGAATCCCTCATCGCGCCGCGACAGTACGTCGAGTGCTGCACTCGTCATCTCGGCCAGCGTCGGAACGCCAGCGATATCCATGTTCTGTCGGTCGATGAAGTACGGCAGGTGGCTGGCTGAGAACAGGCCGAGCAGTTTCGAGGCATGGCTTGCGGCCTCACGCAATGACTGGACATCGGAAACGACCTCATAGCCCTGGTTCGCCAGGTCCTCGACCCGGTTTATCGCGTCCTCACGTTCGGATTCGCCATCCAGGTCCTCGGGAATGCCCGGCAGTGCCTCTGAGACCCATGACCCGGCAGGCACCAGGGCCCGTGCTCCTCCACCAAGGAGGACGTCGACATCACCCTCCTGCAACAGGTCGTCCATCAGCACTTGCCCGCTGTTGTAACGCGAGCTTTGATGAACCGCGAAAGCGGCAGGGGTCGCGTGGGTGATACGCACAGTCGTGACCAGACCGGTCCCGAGACCGTGCTTGTGCGCCCATTCGAGAATGGTCTCAATCGGATAGCCGTCAGGATCCATACCCAGCATATCGTTGCGTGCCAGTTGACCGGTCGCCATCTGCGTCGCACCCGCGGCGGAATCGGTGACGATATTCCCGAACGGTAGTGTCAGTGAGTAACCGGTGTTGCCGTCCTGCATGAGCGAATCGATATTGAGCTCGCGCTGCTCGACAAGGCGAGCGTACTGGATGCCGAGCGAAACCTGGGTGGCCCCGAAACCGTCACCGACGAAGAGTATGACGTTGCGAGCCCCGGTGGCTTGCTGTTCGGTGTTCGGCGCCGGTCCGCAAGCGACGAGCAGCATGATGCTGAGCAGTAATGGTGTGAATTTCGTCGAAGCGCAATGCATTACCGCACGATACACTATCGTCCATGGCAAGTGCCGAGCAACTCCTGAACGATGCGCAATACGCATACCAGAGCATTAGTGGCGGTGTGACGGGCGACAATGATCGCAACGCGGCTCGCGCCAAGTCGCTGTGCAAGAAAATCATTCGCAAGTACCCGTCGAGTACCCAGGCGGTTGAGGCTCATGCCATTCTCAAGCGACTCGGTGAAGAGGCCTTTTCGTCGAACTTGGAAGCCGAGCACCGGCACAGACCTCATGCCGAGGCTCACCAAGCGCCGCGGCCTGCGCCCCGTGAATCCTACACGCACGACGATCAGACGGTGCTGTTAGATTGGTCGGGTCTGCTATCAGTGATTCTGGCGACGCCCAAAACGATTCTTGGCGTTGTTGCTTTCGTCGCGTTGGTCCTGTTTGGCATTTTCGGAGTATTCGTACTTGTTCCGCTTATTGTCTTCGTCATCATGACCGGGCCTTTCCGGCACGTAATGAAGCCTGCGCAGCGTCGTGAAATGAACAAATTTGTGATTCGGGCGAATGCCTGGATTAATCAACGGATTGAGTCAGGGAAAGGACTCAGCTAGCGGCAGCGTATGACCTCGTCCGCGCCGCGTTTGCACCAATGGGCCCATTCAGTGGCGTCCCAGTACGCAACAATTCCAGCGCGTTCCAGGTATTCGCCGAAGCGCGGGTGCTTGCGCAACTCGGCGAATAAAGGTGTCCAGATGTATTCGTGCAGAACGCGGTCATTCTGCGCGGCCCACCAGATGTCATTCTCAATGACGTAATCCAACTGGTTTGCGTGCACCAGTGCGTCCCTGGCATACGTAGCGAGGTGGTAGCCTTGACCCGCCTTATACAAATCGCTGGACGGGTAGTACTTCTTAAGAATATCGATTGATGCCTCGTCCAAAGATCCCCCGAATACCCGGGCAATCGTCTTGATCACTTCGCTATGCCACTGTGGCGCGTCGTCCGGGAAATCTGTCGGCATATCGACCCGAATTGCCCCGATATCCAGCGCAGGATTATGCAGCGTCGGCACCATGTACCAATACATGAATGCTATTTCGTCACCCGTGCTCTCAAGCGCCTGCCGCGCCAGTTCGTAGGCATCCTGCGCATGACCATTACTGATGAGAGCATCGAGGTGCGCGAACACGAGTGGCATTAGCCGGGCATCGATCTCCATGCCGCGGGTGGAAATAGCGAGTGCTTCTTCGGTACGACCGACATGGCTCAGAAACTCGGCATAGTCTTCCAAAAGCTCGGCCGAGTTGGGATCAATCGCCAGCGCCCTGTCAAAATAGCCTTCTGCTTCGAGCCAGCGGCGCGTTCGGCGTAACGCACCGCCCATCGCATTGAGGGCGTCCACATTGTTCGCATCCAGTGCCAGCGCTTTTTGTGCCGTCTCGATTGCCTTGGCGTCATCTTCCGTAATGGACTGATACGCGATAGCCAGCGCGGCCCAGGCAGGTGCAAACTCCGGATCTGCCGCAGTAGCCTGCTCCAACAGGGTTACGGCTTCATCATGACGACGCCTCAATGCGGCCCGACCTTGCAGGTAGGTATCGTAGGCGGCCATGTTGCGCGTCTGGTTTGGAACCATTTCAACGGCGCCCCCGAGTTTGCCCACGAGCACGCCAGCAATGGCGATAGCAATCTCTTCCTGCACCGCAAAGATATTCTCCAATTCGCGGTCGAAAGTCTCGGACCAGACGTGAAATCCGTCATCCACCTTAATCAACTGCGCCGTAATGCGTACCTGGTTGCCTTGCGAACGAACACTGCCCTCGAGGACATGGGCGACGCCGAGACTGGCGCCAATTTCGCGTACATCGCCACTGTGATCCCGGAACGCGAACACTGAGGTGCGCGCTGGCACGGATACGCCGGGGATCTTGACGACCGCATTAATGATCTCCTCGGTCATGCCATCCGAGAAATATTCCTGCGCCGGGTCTGGCGACATGTTGACGAATGGCAGAACGGCGACCGAGCGGTCATTTGGCGTTGGTGGTAGCTTGGCAGGGTCTGATGTGACTACTGCCTGCAGATCTGCCGTGTCAGGCTCCTTATCGATGTTGCCGGATGCCCAAAGGAAATAACCGATTGCAATCACGGCGGACGCAATGATCACATAAATCAGTTTTTGCCCGGTCTGGTCGGTGACGGACTCACTGCGATCGACGTCTTCCTCTCTCTTGATGCCGTCCGGTGTGAGCTCGAATGCCCAGGCAATAAACAGCACCAGTGGCAAGCCAAGCGCCAACAATAACAACAGGGTCTTGATTACCCAGTTCGGCGCTTCGAAGTTGTCAAGCGCGAGCTCGGCCACCTGGGCGATCAGCCAGGCGAGGATTATGTATCCCACGCCAACCTTGAAAACGTTGCGGCGCTTCAGTTCGGAGAGGAAACTTTTCACGAACTGAGTATGTCACAATCATCATATGCGTACGTTAATCATCACAGCGATCGCGCTCTCTGCCACGGTAGTGCGGGCGCAGGGCGTTCCGCCTCCGCCATCCAGTACCGTTACCCCGACAGCGCAAACTCTGGTGTTCGGCAAGGATGCCCCGATGTCGGAGGAGCTTCGCTCATCCATCAGGAAAGTCGTGCTGATGCCGGGCGAGAGTCCTACGAACGAGGAAGTCGGTGGCAGTTATGAGAAGTCCACCTATGGCCTCTACGGCGGAATAGCGGCGGGATCAGGTGCAACGACGATTCATAAACAAGCCGGCCCTGTCGCCCTCAATATTCCAATCCCCATATTTCAGCTACCTGGCATGATCGCTGGCGGCATAGCGGGCGCAACGCAGCGCGAGATCCAGGAATTTCGAGATGCATTGACGGACGACCTGGCCGAGGCATCGAGTCAGCAGATCGTCAATGAAAAGATCGCATCAGACGTGTACTACGAAATACGAACAGCGCCGAACCTCGAGCCACAGGTATTCGCACGTGAAACGCCGGTGCCAGAGGACACGGACGCCATCCTGTACGTCGGCGTCAGGGACGTGATCATCGAAGTTGACGGCAATGACGCGATGATCACGGCCACAGTGATCGCGACGATGCATCGTCGCAGTGATGAAACCGATGTATACCAGACAACGATTCACTACCAGGATCGGGATACGTTAAGCAACTGGACCGAGAACGACAATGCGGTGTGGAAAAACTATGCTAGCTTCGCACGGCATTACGTCGGGCGTGAGATAGCCGCTCAGGTATTCGACTCAGCAGATGTGACGCATACTTTGCTCCCGGAAAAATCGAGCGACGTCAGTGTGAGCAAGAGAAACAAATGGCAAGGCACGAGCAAGAAGCTAAGCCCGACGCTCGCCTGGGAGTTGGAGCTAACGGGCAGTGATGAAGATCCTGCCTGGGCAAGCGGCATCGACGAATCGAGTATCTACTACGACGTCGAGATCTACGATTTGCAAAGGCCTGTGTACACGGCGAAGCAGGTGCAGAGCTCTGAGCACACGATCACCGCACAACTCAAGGCCTGCGAGACCTACCGATGGTCGGTGCGGCCGTCGTATCACGTGGGTGGCACGATTGTTTATGGCCCGTGGATGAGATCCGGTACGAGCATTGGCAATGGCAACGTTGGCCAAGAAGCCTCAGAGGCACCGGCCTACCTGTACGACTTTGCGGAGCTCGAGATCAAGTGCGGCAGTAAATAGCGGCCAGGCTGTCTGGCAGGGCTATGGTGTCGTACGGTTCAACGACCAGTCATATTCCCTGAACTCCAACTCGTAACCGGACGCGGCATCAAGTTCCGTCTGCACCGCTATCGGCGCCACGCTCGCAACGTAGTCCAGTAGCCCGCGTTGTGACGGTAAACCACGTCTCTTCAGTTCATTCAGGAAGTCTCTCCTGAACCACTTGAAAATAGTCGACAGGATGACTTGCCTGTTCGCGTGATCAACGGTTACGTTTTGCGGGTCGCTGACGAAGTCCCGCGCAGCCACGCGTAACAGCGCTTCCAGGTCCTCACCCGTTGGCAGCGCAGGGCGCATGGGCGGACAACTCTCACTCGCGCAATTCAAGACAAAATGAATGCGCGGGTCCTGGAAGCGTTTTCGAATGATGCTGTTCTCGACGCCGAGCAGGCTGTAAAACTCACCGCCGAAACTGAAACGCAGTCGGTGGAAGAAGCCCTGTCCCTTTATCGCCTCAAGTGGCGCTTTCAGGTCTGTAACACTCTCAATCGGCCAGTTTTGGACTACCGATCGAATCACGTAGGCGTTGTAACCGTATAGCCAGTAGGCAAGTCGTGCGTTGTCGTCGGGGAATCGATCCGGTGAATTTTCTGGGCTGAATCGAGCGACGGCCGCCAGGTAGGAGTCCAGCCTGGCGACGGATGACTCGGATGCATGCCACGCTTCATAGTCAACGTTGCCATCCCGGTCCACATACTGCTCGAGTAGGGCCTCGAATGCCGTATGGGAGAAATCGTCCTGTGGAAAGTCCACGGGAGGTTCTGCGCTGATGTGAATCTGCAACGGGCGGTTCAAAAACAGGAACAGTCCTGCGACCAGCACTGCTACGACCACCAACCCGACTACGTATTGCATTACTTGTCCCATTCGAACTGACTGACTCCGATCAATCAGACCGGGTGTACTCACCTAATATTACGAGCACAGTTCCTTAATCGCGTACCAAACCAATTATTCTGAAATATTTGTGGCACCAAGAGGGTCTTGTTGTCTATGGGTAAGGAACAGCGAATTCAAAGACTCATCACCGCTGGACTGTTGATCCTGCTAAGCAGTTCGAGCACTACTGCGGCAGCAACCGAGTCGCAACGAACTGGTTGGGAGATCGCGATCGACAACGATGCGTTGGTCGCGGCGTCGGTACAGGAGACCATTCACAAATTTACTGGCAGCGAACAGCCGACCGGATACGGTTACCAGATCTCGGACGGCGGAGAGCTAACAGCTCGCTACTCGGTCACCCGGCAGCAGCTGCTTGCGTCGATCGGGAACGGGACGGGCCGAACGCTCGACCTGAAATACAGCCTGCAAGGCGATATCGAATACCTGACCCAGGCCAGCGCAACATTCATCAATCACCTTATTGCCGAGATTGGTTTCGGGTACTCGGCGACAGTTTTTCGGGACTTGCGGTTGAGTTACTCCGCGCACCAGCAGACCAACGAGGTCAAGCATGGCGCCGGCGCCAGAAATGTAGTCTGGGGCGGACTAACGATCAACCGCCGAATCTGAATATGAACTATGCTGCGGGACAATGCACCGTGACCATCAGCCTCCTGACTCTTCGCAGTGTCGCCGCGCTGATCGTTGTCGGTGCGTTGTTTTGCGGCACCAGTCTGTTCGCGCAAGACAGTCGAAACGGCTTCGATTATGGCGACGCGCTCGTTCCATCAAAGGAGATCCTGTGGGGTGGCGTGCCGCGTAACGGCATTCCGGCCATCAATAATCCCAACTTCGTCGAGGCGGCCGAGGCAGACTTCCTGAGCGATACCGATCGCGTACTCGGTCTCACGCGTAATGGTGTCACCAAGGCCTACCCGATCCGCATTATGGATCGGCACGAGATCGTCAATGATCAGTTCGGCGACGAAGCCATTGCTGTCACTTACTGCCCTTTGTGCTTCTCCGGCATGGCGTTCGAAGCCACGATAGGTGGCGAAGTGTTGAGGTTTGGCGTCTCTGGCCTGCTCTACAACAGTGACGTGTTGCTCTACGACTACAAGACCGATTCACTGTGGTCGCAGATCATGTCGAAGGCCATTAGCGGGCCATTAAAGGGCACCAACATCGAGGCTGTGGCCGTGGCGCACACGACCTGGCGCGACTGGAAGGCGCGTCATCCGGAAACACAGGTGCTAATCGTTTCCGGGGTCCTGAGTCGTACCTACACATCAGATCCGTATGCGAGTTACCAAGATTCAAACCGCCTCATGTTTCCTGTTAAGCGCAAGAATGGCGCCTACAAGAACAAGGAACGGGTACTCGGCCTGACGATTGATGGCGTGCACAAGGCCTATCCATTCCGCGAGCTGCGCGCGACTGGCAAGTCCAGGATCGAAGACGTCGTTGCTGGCAGAACCGTCACCATCGAGTGGCACGAAAGCGAGGACTACGCGCGCGTGCTCGACGCAGACGGTAACGAACTACCGTCCGTAATCGTCTATTGGTTCGCCTGGTACGCGTTTCATCCGTCGACAGTCGTGTTCCCCGGGTGAGCGCCTAGGTTTCTGTGCGTACGGCGACCCGTTCGCCATCGTCGAGAGCTTCGGCGCCACGTACGGCGACGCGGTCACCTGACTGCAACGCTCCGCGTACGGCGATAAGATCTCCGCTTGCCTCACGAACCTCCACCGCGACTCGCTCAGCCTTGGCGTCATCGTTGATACGCATGACGAACGCGCCATCTTCCCTGAGCACCACGGAATCGCGCGGCACCGTAAGCGCGACGTTGGGTGACAGCGGCAAGTTGACGCTGACCAGTTGGCCCGCCGCAACCAGGTACGGTGCATCCTCAGGAAGGTCGAGACGCACCTCGAAGGTTTGTGACTGCGAGTTCGCGGCCGGAACGACCTTGCGAATCCGGGCCTCGAGGTGCAATTCATTCATGCGGACTTCAGCGGCCTGGCCGACGCGCATGCGTGGCAGGTAGCGAATCGGCACCGAGGCACGCACTTCAAGATTCGTTGTGTCGGTCATCGCCGCGAGTATGGTGCTGCGCTCGACGTCTTCACCTGCGTTGCGTAAACGTTGTGTGACAACGCCTGAGAACGGCGCCCGAACGCTACAGCGCGACAGCTGACTGTCAGTCTCGCGGACTGCGATACGTGCGATGCGCAGATCGCTGCGCGCGAGATCGCGATCCGCCACGGTACGGTCGACTTGGATTTCCGCGATGACATTGGCATCACGCACGGACTGAAGGCGAGTGACTTCGCGGGCAAGTGCTTCGACATTGATAGTCGCACGGTCAGCTTCGGCGACCTGGCGTTCTCGCTGTAGCTCGAGCATCTCGCAGTCGAAAATCGCAACCGCCGTACCGGCTTCCACGAAGTCGCCCGGTTCCGCCAGGTGTTCGAGGCGGCCGGCCATGCCAGCGGTGATCTGCGTTTCGTTGCGGCTGAACACTGTGCCGGCCGCAGGCACGGTTGGGGCGACACTGGTCGACATGACTTCGGTGACCGTAATGGGCGTAGGAGCGTTTTCGTCTTTCGCAAATCCGTCGCTGACGGATAAGCACAGCAGCAGTACAAACCAGAGCTTGAGTGCGCGTTCGATATTTTTGCTTACGATCATGATGTCATCCTCGGCTGTGCGAGCACGTACTCGCCCCGCATGACTGGCTTTCTGAATTCGCCGAGACGCAGAATGCTCGGCAGAAGTAACAGTGTGAATACGGCGCTGACGCTCATGCCGCCAACTATGACCGTGGCGAGTCCGCGGTAAATTTCACTACCGGCGCCCGGCACCAGCATCAGCGGCAACATGCCGCACACGGATGTCAACGTACTCATAAAAATCGGGCGTGCGCGGATACGAATCGCTTGCGCAACGGCGTCGGCACGGTTCAGTCCCTCGCGTTCTGCCGCACGTGTCTGGTGTACGAGCAGGATCGCGTTATTGACGACAAGGCCGAGCAGGATGATGAAGCCGATCATGGTCAGCAATTCGAGCGACTGGTAGGTGAACAGGTTCAGGATGCGCAGGCCGATGACGCCGCCCACGACCGCGAGTGGCATGACCAGCAGCACGATCAGGCTGTCCTTAACCGAACGAAACATCGCCGCCATAATGAGTGCCAGTATCAGCACAGCCAGCCCGAAGTTCTTGCTCATGTCGGCTACGGCGGCGTCGAGTTGATCGGCTGTGCCGCGATAAAAGATCTCGGCGTCATCGGGCAAGGCGTCGCGCAGTATCGGCCCGATTTCACTGCGGATGGTGACGAGCGCGTCTTCGATCGTCATGTCGGGTGGCGGCAACACCTGCAAAGTGACCGTGCGTTGGCCGTTCACCCGCCTTAGCTGCGTTGGACCAACCGTGCGCCGGATGTCGGCAAGCTCGCCGATGACCTGGATGCCCGACTGCGGGGTATAGATTGGCACGCCGGCCAGTTCCTCTGGGGTATCCCAGGCGCCACTCCATATCAGAACGTCCATACTTTCGTTACCGTCGAAGTAACGGCCCGCACTGAGGCCGCCCGTGAATGCGCGAACCGCGTCCGCAACCGCGCCGCGGTCGAGGCCGGCCTGCGTTATTCGAATATCATCGGGCACCAGCTGCAACTCGGGCTTTGACAGGCTGACGCCGGGCAATGCCCGCACAGACCAGTCGCTGAATTGGTCGTTCATCGCGTCCTGGCCGACCTTTGCGGCAGCCATTAGCGCCGCGAGTTCAGGCCCCTGAAGGTCGATATCGATATTGCGCCCACCGGAAATGCCGATGTTGAGTAACGATGCACGAGAAACGAACGGCCTCGCACCAGGGAGCCCTACCAGGATCTCGTCGCGAAGTTTTTCGATCAACTGCGGCGCTTCACGCGGGTCATGCGGATAGATGTAGATACCCGTCGCGTTCGAACCCCAGGAGTACAGGTTGTAACCACGGATCCCCGGTCCGGTATCGCCATCGACGTACGGTTGCAGCCGATCGATAACTTCGAGAATCAATTCGTTCTCGATGGTGCTTAGCGGGACTCCTTCCGGCATGCTGAAGAAAACCTGGACGCCGTCCGAGTCAGCTTGAGGCAGAAAGTCGAGTTTTGGCGCTAGCAGCCAGGTTAGCAAGGCCGGGACCAGCAGCAGTGAAGCGATCCACCTCAGTCGCAGCTGCGGCGTACTCGTCAGGCTGACAATGCGGCTCGTGATCTTGTCCCAGAATGGACCGAGGCGATCGACAGCCAGTTGGTCGCTGCGGAAGTAATTGCTGGCAACCGGTAACACCGTTATCGCAGCAATAAACGACGTGGTCACTGCAACGGACAAGGTCAGTGCAAGGTCGGCAAACAGTTGGCCTTCGAGGCCCTGCATGAACAGGATCGGCAGGAATATCGCGATACTCGTGACCGTTGACGCGAATAGCGCACCCACAACCTGTGATGGGCCTTCGCGTGCTGCTTCACCTGGCGACATGCCGGCCTGGCGAAGACGCACAATGTTCTCTTGCACGATAATCGCCGCATCGAGGACCAGTCCCACGGCGAACGCGAGTCCGGCAAGTGACACGACGTTCAGACTGCGGCCCAACAGGCTCAGCACGAGCAGTGAAGACAACAGCGAAAACGGAATTGTCGTTGCGATCATCAGTGTCGCGCGCCAGCCGCGCAGGAACCACCAGAGAACACCCAGGGCGAGGACCATGCCGAGCACAAGATTGCCGTTGACAAGCCCGATCGCGCGCCGGATGTGTACCGATGCGTCGAAACTAAGCACCATCTGCAGCCCTTCAGCAGCGAGCGGCCCGGCATTGAGCTCGTCTATCGTGCGGTTGATGTCGTCAAGGATGGTAACGGTGTTGGCGCCGTACTTGCCCTGCACGGAAATGTAGTAGGCCGGGAAACCCGTGCGGTACATAAAACCGTTGCGCGGGTACAGCTCCGTCGTGATGTCGGCAACCTCACGCAGGCGTATAGGCTGGTTATTCGGCCGGGCAACAATCAGGTCGCCGAGTTCGTTGAGATCGAAGCCCCCGAGAAAACGCACCGTGTACTGACGCCGGCCCACGCTGGCGAGCCCACCGGTCGAATTCACCGCGCGCGTCACCGTGTTCGCGATATCGGTCACCTGCACGCCGAGCGCCGCGGCGCGATAGGGATCGAAATTGATCAATACCAGGCTGTCGCGCTGGCTGTTGAGATTCACGCGTTGTACGCCGTCGATCTTCATGAGTGCAGGTTCGACCTGCGCTTCGATAACACGCTGGAATTGCGTGACGTCGGTGCCCGGTGTCGCAATCTCCGGATGCACGAGCAAGGTGGCGACCGGGAAGTCCCATCCGCCCACCTGGATGCTGGGTTCATCGGCATCGGGCGGTGCTTGATCGGCGCGGTTCAGGGCGTTGAGTACGTCGAGCATGGCTTGCTGCAGGTCCGTACCGACGTCGAAAACGAGATGCACATTGCCATTGCCGGCACGAACGTCACTCGACATCTCGACAACGCCGGGGACCTGCCGCAGCACCGTTTCCTGTGGCTCGACAATGTTGGCCTCAACTTCCTGCGGCGCGGCGTTTCGCCACGAGGTGTTGATGTTGATCTCGGGATACTCGAGGTTGGGCAACATCTGAATGGGCAGCGATGCGATCCCGATGACGCCGAGAACAAATAGCAAAACCGCAGCTGCCAGCAATGCGGCCGGGTTGTCCGCGGACACTCGAATCAACGACATAGTGCTTTCCCCAGGAAAAATGGCGTTCCAACTATTCTTTGGATGCGCGTTGGACCCGTTTGGTTGGGGAAATATCGCGGTCTTGCGATGAAACGACGGATTGCCGCGGTGAACCGTTAGTCGTTCAAGAGGCCCGGCTCATCGTGTTGGAGTATCCTGAACCCATAATCGGATTGGAGGAGCACTGTCATGCGCATCGTCTCAGGGTTGGTCGTACTGTTTCTAGTGGCTTGCACGCCGAGCGAGCCGGAAACGTTTACAACGTCGGCAAATGTCGATGACACGTCGATCCCGGCGATGCTGGCCGCAATAGATGGGCTAACCGACAATGCACTGCCCGTCGATGAACTGCTTGCACTGACGAACTCAGTGTCCATGGACGATGAGAAACAGCAGCGCGTCGCGGTTTCATTCGCCGGGGATGAAACCGATATGCTCATTCACATCTGGCGCGAACAGACCGACTGGGTTCATGTTTATGCCTCCAGTGAGTCGCAGGACCTCGTGAACGCGGTGGAAGTCGGTATCAAGTCATTCGAGCGTCCGGCTGACGACTAGATATGTGAACGCCGAGCGTTAACTCGCCGGCAGGCGCAAGCGCGCCCGACAGCCGGTCGGTTCGCGGTTGCCGAGTTCGAGCTGGCCGCCGTGCGCTTCCGCGATTTGCCGGGCGAGAACCAGGCCGATGCCATTACCGCCAGGCTTGGTCGTGAAAAATGGCACAAACAGGTTCTCCGAGTCGGGTACGCCTGAGCCCTCATCCTCGATGTCGATGGTGGCGCCGTTTCCGTCAACCGACCAGCCGATAGTAACGACACCGCCCGGCGGGCTAGCCTCGAGGCCATTCTTGATCAGATTCAGGAGCAGTTGCTCGAGTTGAGCCGGGTCTGCCTGGACTGTCGTATCGGGTCCTTCGCAATTCACTCTGTCCGCGCTTTCGAAGCGCGCCGCGCGCCGGATCAATGCGGCCAGGTCGACGGCCTGCAGGGTGGGCTTCGGCAGCTTCGCCAGCAACGTGTATCCCTTGACGAACCGCACCAGTGACGCGGAGCGATTCGCGATCAGGTCCAGGCCGTCTTTCAGGTCCTCCTCGACAGCCGGGTCGTCGGTTCGTTTGTCCACGCGACCGGCCAGCGTCTCGCTGATGGATTGAATCGGCGCCAGGGAATTGTTGATCTCGTGACCGAGCACCTGCACGAGCCGTTGCCAGGCCAGTCGTTCCTGCTCACGCAATACACGACTGAGGTCGGCGACGACGAGTAGATGATGCACGGCGCCGCCTTCTCGAAACGTGCGATGGCGCACCTGCCAACGGCCGCGAGCTCCGGGGAACTCGCGGTCGACCACGTGTTGCTGCGGGGCATCGAGCAGATCGTCCAGTTGCAGCGTCGCGGCATCAAGCGCCTGCCAATCGTCGCTGGACTGCGACTGTATGCCGGCGAGCGCGCGGCCTGCGGCATTGGCCAGCCGCAGTCGATGATCGGGGCCGAACGTGAAAACCGCGATATCCACCGTATCGATCACCTTGGCGATCAGCGCTGTCGTTTCGCGAACCTTGATGCGCTGTGTATGCAGGGTATCGCGCAGCTGGTTGACCTCCCTGACCAGTTCGCCCATGGCATCTTTCGGCAGGTCCATGCGCCCGCGCTGCAGGTAGTCGCCTTCGCGCAATCCTTCCAGCAGTGTCGCCACGGTTCGCAGCGGATAGGCGGCTTGCTTTCTCAACAAGCGCAGCCCGAACCCCAGCAGACCCAGCGCCAACAGGAACCAGGCGATTGCGATCTCGAGGGGTGGTTGAAATCCTGCGATAAAGACGATGCATAGCGCCGCGAACGGCACGGCACAAAGCGCCGCAATCAGCAGCAGGCGATGCTCGTAGTGGGGGTGTCGCGAGCTGGAGTCACTTATCAAGTCCGTGTTTCTCCATGCGCCGGTAGAGTGCACTGCGGCTTAGTCCCAGGATCTCGGCGGCCCGTGCAACGCTACCACCGCATTCGTCGATAGCGGTGCGTATCAGTGCCTGTTCGGTTTTGTCGAGCGTCATCAGTGGCGCACGAGCGCCGAGCACGCCGCCGCCGTCCTCGAGGCGCAGGTCGGCTGGCTCGATGGTTTGTTCCCCGGCGAGGAGCACTGCGCGCTCCACGATGTGATCCAGCTCTCGTACATTGCCGGGCCAGGGGTAGTGAACGAGCACCTCCATCGCGGCGGCTGAAAGTTCCAGTTCATTGCGACCATAGCGCTCGCGATGGCGGGCAAGGAAAAGTCGGGCAAGCGGCTCGACATCTTCGGGCCGTGCGGCGAGCTTTGGCAGCTCGATCTCTACTGTGTTGAGACGGAAATACAAATCCTTGCGAAATGTGCCGTCCGCGACGGCCTGTTTGAGGTCGGCATTGGTTGCCGTGATCAGCCGCACGTCGCTTGTGCGGCTGCGCGATGCACCAACCGGTTCGAAACGGCCCGTCTCGATGACGTGCAGCAGCTTGGTCTGCTGGTCCATGGGCATATTGCCGATCTCGTCGAGGAACAGTGTGCCGCCATGCGCCATCTCGATACGCCCGATACGCTCTTCTTTGGCGTCGGTGAACGCACCTCTCACGTGCCCAAACATCTCGCTTTCGAATACGCCGCTAGCCAGCCCACCCATGTTGACCAGCATGAACGGCCCGTGCGTGCGCTCGGACATGAGATGAATCTGTTTGGCGATCAGTGTCTTGCCAGTGCCGTTGTCGCCGGTAATCATCACGCTGGCATCCGATGGCGCGATCCGCGACGCGACGTCCATGACACGCTGCATGGCCGGCGCCTTGGCAATAATCCTGTCGGCGGCATCCTCCACCTGACGGCGGCCGGCGGCGCGACTGCGGCGTTGTTCGCGCAGTGCTTCGCCCAGCTCGGTCTGGTTGCGTAGTATCGTGAGCAGCCGGCTATTCTCCCAGGGCTTCTCGACGAAATCGGCCGCGCCGTGCTGCAGGGCGGCGACGGCCAGGTCCACAGTGCTCCAGGCGGTCATGACCACCACGCGTAGCTCGGCGTCGAGCTCGCGCAAGCTATCGAGCAGCAGTAGTCCTTCTTTGCCCGAGGTCGTGTCCTGCGTGTAGTTCAGGTCAATCAGGGCCACGTCGAAGCTGCCGTCCTGCACAGCAGCGAGGACTGTTTCAGGGCTGTCTACGCAGTGCACATCGAATCCCTCACCGCGCAACAGAATTCGCAGCGCGTGCGTAATGTCATGCTGATCGTCGGCAACCAGGACGCTGGGTTTCTCGGACGCGCCCGCTGACGGGGCTGGGGCCGCTTGTGTCATACCGTCGCTCTTACGCCAATTGACAGAGCGGGTCAAGCAGCGGCCGGGCGGGTAGGGCACCCGGCCGCTAATGGTCCAGACTACTCCCAGCGCAGTGATACCACGGGGTCGACACGCGTCGCCCGCCGCGCCGGGACAAAGGAGGCGAGGAAAGCAATGCCCAGGAACAGCACCGCGATCGACACAAACGTGGCCGGGTCGGTCGGTGAAACCCCGACCAGCAGGTTTTGCATCAGGCGTGTGACCGAGAGCGCCACCACGATGCCCAGTGCGCCGCCGATTGCCGCCAGGAACAGTCCGCGGCCGACGACGAGTGAGAAGATCCGAGAAGGTGTGGCGCCGAATGTCATGCGCACGCCGAGCTCGGACTGGCGCAGCCGCACCACGTAGGACAGTACCGAGTACAGACCCACACTCGCCAGGATCAGGGCGACGCCACCAAAGATGCTGATCAGGCTCAGCGCGAACCAGGTCGGCGCCTGGGAGGTTTTCACGACCTCGGTCATCGGCTGCATCTGTTGCACAACCACGTCGCTGTCCATCTCCCGGACGAGTTCCCTGATGGGACCGGCAAGCGTTTCTGGATCGGCCTGGGATCGTACGACGAATGCGCCGAAGGGTCCGAAGCCGAGCATTTCGTTCGTCATGAAGATGGTTTCGTTGCCTTCCTCCTTGATTTGGGCGGAGTCCTGGTGGCGCACCACGCCGATGATCTCAACCAGCGTTGGTTCCGGTCCGAACCTGATCATCAGTTTCTGCCCCACCGGGTTTTCGTCGGCGAAATTCTTGCTCGCCATGATGTCGTCGATAATGATGTAAGGCGGCACAGTTAGTTCATCATCACGATTGAACACGCGTCCGGCCAGCAGTTCGGTCTCCATCGTCTGGAAGTAGTCGCCCTTGATCGAACGGTAGTCCGCTTGCCGGTACAACTCCATGTTGCCGCTGTCTTCCTCGGTGGCGTAGCGGCCGTTAAAACCTCCGCCGGTTAGCGGCAACGGCCCGATTGTGCCGACATCCTCGACGCCAGGCATCTGGCCGATGCGCTCATACAGCTGGTCCACGAACCGGAACTGCACGTCGGGCGTAGGATACTTGTCATTGGGAAGGTTCAGGTTGAACGTCATCACGCCCTGCGGATTGAAGCCCGGGTCGGCTGTCTGCAATGCGATGAAGCTGCGCACCATCAATCCGGCGCCAACCAGCAGCACGAACGACAATGTAACTTCGAGTACGACCATGCCGTCACGAAACAATTTGCTGCCACTGGATCGCGAGCTGCCGGCGCGCTCACGCAGTGCGTCGATCAGGTTGGGACGCGACGACCGCAGTGCCGGCACGATGCCCGCCAGGAGCGTCGAGCCCACGGTGATCAGCAGCGTAAACACGACGACTGTCGTGTCCAGCCGTATGTTATTTGCCATCGGCAGCCCATCCGGACCGAGGGCATGCAGGAAGCGGATACCGCCTTCGGCGAGCAGCAGCCCGAGCAGCGCCCCGCCGAGTGCCACCAGGCCGGCTTCCATGAACATCTGCCGCAGCAACCGGGCCTGGTTGCCACCCAGCGCGGCGCGAATCGCCGTTTCACGCGAGCGGCTGGAGGCACGTACCAACAGCAGGTTCGCCACGTTGGCGCAGGCAATCAACAGCACGAAGACCACGGCTGCCATGAGGATGAGGACCGATGCACGCACCGGCTCGGTGATCGCACCGTGGAAATCACGGTAATAGTTGTTCCATCCGACGGACTTGTTGATCTCGTACTGGTCGACCATGCGGGCGTTGAAATTGTCGAGCTGCGCCTGGGCCTGCTCCATGGTGACACCCGGCCCGAGTCGACCGAACAGGTTCATGAAGACGTTGTTGCGAATCGCGTTTTCGTAGTCGATGCGTAAAGGCAGGAACAGATCGGGTTCCGGGTTCGTGCCGGCTTCGGGTGGCATTTCGAAACGGAAACCGTCCGGCATGACACCAATGATTTCGACCTGGTTGCCGCCAAGGTCGACCACGTGGCCGAGGATGTCCTCGCGCCCGCCAAAACGCCGTTGCCACAGTTCGTGGCTGATCAATGCCGTCTTGGGCGGCGCGAACGTGTTTTGCGGAAACGGCGTGCCCTCCGGTACGTCCTCTAGTGAATAGGCGGCGTCCGCGGCGTTGAAGGGGCGCCCGATAAAGGGTTGTACGCCGGCCACCTCGAAGAAATTATTCGTTATGCCGGCACCCGTGACCTGTTCGGCTGTGCCTTCGACGCCTTTGAGCGCGTTGTTGAACGTGTTATAGGCGGCAATACCCACCATCAGGTCCGCCGCCTCGTTCATATCGCGCCAGTCGGACGGTGACGATGGCCAGTAAGCCACGTCGCGGACCTGCATCTCCCCATTGACGAACACGAGCTCGTCCGGGTTCGGCAAATCCAGTGGTTTCAGCAGTACAGCGTTGACGATGCTGAAGATGGCGGCATTGAGGCCTAGACCGAGCGCCAGCGTGACGACGGCAACTGCTACGAAGGCCGGGTTCTTGCGCAGTGATTTCCACGCGAATTCGAAATCGTCCCGATAACTCATCATTCACCCCCTCAGGCGGTTGCCGCGCGCGCTGACTGGCGAGCCTTGTCAATGAGCTGTCGCAGTCGTACTTCCTCTTCCTCGCGCAGCTGGTTAATCGTTTCCTCGTCGACGATGCGACCGTCGAAGAGGTGTACGCCGCGTTGGGCGAATTCCGCGTAACGGGGATCGTGGGTGACCATGCAAATGGTCGCGCCGTGGGCATGCAGCTCTTCGAGCAGCGCCATGACGGCTTCACCGTTGCGGGAGTCCAGGTTGCCGGTTGGCTCGTCGGCGAGCAGGATCTTTGGTTGCCCGACCAGCGCCCTGGCGACGGCGACACGCTGTTGCTGCCCGCCCGACAGCTGCGCCGGGTAGTGATGCAGCCGGTGTGCCATCGCAACGCGTTCGAGCGCCGCTTCGGCAAGCTGAAGTCGCTCGCTCTTGGAAACGCCTTCGCGGTAAACCAGCGGCATGGCGACGTTCTCTGCCACGGTCAGCTCGCCGATCAGGTTGAATGCCTGGAAAACGAAACCGATTTCCTGGTTGCGGATCCGGGCGCGTTCATAAACGTCGATGTCTTCGACGGATACACCATTCAGCCGATACGAGCCGCCGCTGGGCGTATCCAGCAGACCGAGAATCGACAGCAAGGTCGACTTTCCACAACCGGAAGGCCCGGCAATCGAAACGTACTCTCCGGTGTTTATATGCAGGTCGATATCCGATAGTGCGTGCGTTTCGATTTCGTCGGTATAAAAGACCTTGTTCAGGCTGTCGATTTCAATCAAAGGGCTGGTGCTCATAATTTGGTTTCCTGTTATTTGCTAGATGTTTGCGTTCAATCGATGTTCAGGCGGTCATGCCGGTCCCATGCGCTGATATCAGACACAATGATCTGGTCGCCGGGCGACAATCCGTCGAGGACTTCCACCTGGTTGACGGACGTACGCCCGAGGCGAACCTGCACCCGCGTCGCAAGACCGGATTCATCGACACGGAACAGCTGCGTCACGCTGTCGGGTTGGGCGTAGGCGGGCCGGGCGACAAAGACGACATCGTCCAGTCGTTCAATCTCGATGATGCCGTCGACCGTGAGATCCGGCCTCGCGCCGGCAGGTAACTGGCCGATCAGTGCGACATCCACTTGTACCGTGCCGTTCCTAACCGCCGGGTCGATACGAATCACACGCCCGTCGACCATGCCGTTGCGTGTATCGACCGCCACGAGTTGGTCGAGCTGCACGAAGCGCGCGTTGATCTCGGGTATACGCAGCTCTGCCATCAGGTCACCGGGACGTGCGACCCGTCCGATACTGGTACCGATCACAAGTTGCTGGCCTTCCTCCACGACCACTTCCTGCAGCACGCCGTTGGTGCCAGCGCGCACATCCAGGTTGGCAACCTGGTCACGCCGCCGGTTCAGCGAGTTCTCGAGTTGCCGCAGGCGCGCCTCTTCGGCTTCCATGCGCGCTTTCACGACGAGTTGATACTTGTCGAAGCGCTGACGCTCGATCTCGAGGCGGGTTTCGAGTTGATCTGCATTCAGCGTGGATTGCTGGGCCTGGATTTCCGGGACGATGCCGTCTTTGGCGAGATCGGTCTCGGCATCGCTTTGCAAGCGGGCGCTCGCGTAGGCGGCTTCGACGCTCGCGAGGTTGGCCTGCCGGTCGAGGATTTCATTTTCCATTTCTACACGCGTCGATGCGAGCTCAGCCCGTCCGGCGCTCAGGGCCCACTCACTTTCTTCCATGGCCTGCAGCAGGTCGGGATTCGTCATCACCATGATTACCTGGTCGGCCTCAACTCGGGCGCCGGGCTTGACCAGGATTCGCTCGATCCGTCCGGGGCTCTGTGCCGCGATCCAGCGCACTTCCCTGGGAACGAGCACGCCCGTGCCGCGCACCTGGCGCAGCATTTCGCCCTGCTGTACGCGGTCGATCCAGATCTGCGAGTGTGAGACGGTCGGTGCCGGCGGGTTCATGTTAAACAGCATGATGCCGATCACTGCAACGATGGCCACGGCTGCCGACCCGATGTATAGCCGGCGACGTTGTTTACGCTGCCGGACGCCTGTCCGTTTGATATCCATACCCGCAACATTGCAGTATTCGTGCCAGTTCCCGGTTCGATCGTAATCGATTGATTTTTAAAGAACTGGAGATTCGCCAGCGGGCACTGGTCGGGCGCATGCGTTCGCTTTTGGGACAGAATTGTCCGAATATGGGACGGCCGGGCAACAGGTCGCACACCGAGAAGAAACATTGAATAATAAGAATAGAGATTTCGACATCGTCCTCTGGGGCGCCACGGGTTTTACGGGCTCACTTGTGGCCGAGTATCTGCTTTCGCAGTATGGGGTCCACGGCTCATTGCGCTGGGCCATTGCCGGTCGTAGCGAATCGAAACTCGAGATCCTGCGACAGGCCCTGGGTCCGGAGGCCGTGTCTCTACCCGAAATTGTTGCGGACAGCTTCGACGAGCAAAAGCTTGCCGCCATGGCCGCGAAGACGGGTGTCGTTATCTCGACCGTCGGTCCTTACGCGAAATACGGATCAAAGCTGGTCGCGGCGTGCGTAGAGCACGGCACTCACTACTGCGACCTGGCCGGCGAAGCGCAGTGGATACGGACAATGATCGACGAGCATCATGATGCGGCCGTCGAGAGTGGCGCTCGCATCGTGCACTGCTGTGGATTCGACTCGGTGCCGATGGACATCGGGGTCTGGTTCCTGCAGCAAGAGGCGATGCGCCGTCACGATAGCTACTGCTCGTCGATCCAGATGCTCGTCAAGGCGACGCGCGGTGGCCCCAGCGGCGGCACCATTGCGAGCGTTTTGAACCTGATCAAGGAGGCGCGCGCCGACCGCAGCGTAGCAAAAGTGCTCGGCGATCCGTACGGCCTCAATCCTGCCGACGAACGTAGTGGCTCCGACAAGCCGGATCAGCGCAATGTGCGATTCGATGAGGTCGCGGAGACCTGGACCGCACCATTCGTCATGGCCGGGATCAACACCAAGGTCGTGCGCCGCAGTCACGCTTTGCTCGACTACCCGTATGGCCGCTTCTTCCGTTACCGCGAGGCTGTGATGATGGGCGAGGGTACGCCCGGCTGGCTAAAGGCCGGCGCGATGACGGCCGGCCTCGGGGGCTTTATCTTCGCATCGAGTTTCGGCTTTACGCGCGGCCTGCTCGAGCGCTTCGTGCTGCCGAAACCGGGTGAAGGCCCGAACCGCGAGCAACGCGAGAACGGCTTTTTCGACTTGCGGCAGTTCGGCACGCTGCCGGACGGCACGATCGTCAGGAGCCGGATCACGGGTGACCGCGACCCCGGCTACGGCTCGACGAGCAAGATGCTGGCGGAGTCCGGCGTGTGCCTCGCCAGTAACGATCTACCATCGGGCGGCGGCGTACTGACACCGGCCGCGGCGATGGGGAATGTGCTGCTCGGAAGGCTGCAAGAGAACGCAGGCCTCTCGTTCGAGATCCTGGAAGATTCCTAGATGTCGTTGGTCAGTGAACTCAAACGTCGCAAGGTTTTTCGCGTAGCACTTGGTTACGTGATCGCGGCCTGGGCGCTGATCCAGGTTGTGGAGACGATCTTCCCGGCATTCGGTCTCGACGATGCCGCGTTCCGCATGCTGGTCATCGCTCTGGCGATTGGCCTGGTTCCGGCAGTGATCCTGTCCTGGGCGTTCGAGCTAACGCGAAGCGGCCTGGTCCCGGACGCCGCCGCACGGGAGACGCAACCGGGCGATTCGATCACGGTACTGGCTGTCCTGCGCCAGCCACGCTTTGCCATTCCATTAGTTGCCGCGTTGCTCGCGGCCGTCGGTGCGATCACGGCGTTATCGATGCAATTGCAAAGCTCGCGAATAGCCCGGCAGGAGATGCTGCCACACATCGAAGCGCTGGTTGGGCAGGGTGATCTTGCGAGCGCCTATGCACTGTCGCTGGAGGCCGAGGAGTACCTTCCGAAGGACCCGGTGCTTGCACAGATGTTCGACAGAATTGCTGTCACGATGTCGTTCGTCTCGGAGCCTGCCGGGGCTGAGGTGAGCTACCGCCGGTACACACCGGGTGACGGTGAGTGGATTTCGTTGGGCACGACGCCAATCGAGTCCGTGCGATTACCGCGGGCCGTGCTGCAATGGCGCATTGAAAAGCCTGGCCGTGAGGTCGCGGAGCGCAACGGCGAGTCCTTTAACGGTACGTATCGCGTCGAACTTGCTGAAGGAACGCTGGACGACAATGTGCTGCGCGTACCGGCGAAGACGAGTTTCTTTTTGCTGACCGGTTTTCTGGCACGATCATATAATGTGCCGACTTTCCAGGTCGACCGCTTCGAGGTGACGAATGAAGACTACCTGGAATTCGTCGGCAGCGGCGGCTATGAAATCCCGGACTACTGGCCCGATGTGGCGGTTGATCAGTTTCGAGACAAGACCGGGCGCTTTGGTCCTTCGACATGGACAGGTGGCCGGTATCCCGAGGGCGAAGGGCAGATGCCCGTATCGGGTGTCAGCTGGTTCGAGGCGGCAGCCTATGCGCGATTCCGCGGAAAATCACTGCCGACGATTTATCACTGGAGTTCGATGACGATTCGTCCTGTCATGGAGGAGATCGAGCTCGATGCCGACATCCATCCGGGGTATGGACTGTTTCGCTCTGAAATGGCCGCTCTCAGTAACTTTTCCGACAAAGGACCGGCGTCAGTCGGCACCCACAAGGCGGTGGCGCCGTTCGGCACCTATGACGCCGCAGGCAACGTTCGCGAATGGATGTGGAACGCGACCGGTGACGACCCCGATGCGCAGCGTTATATCCTCGGCGGCTCCTGGCAGGATCCGACCTATCTTTATACCTACGGCGTTGCCGAATCGCCCTGGGATCGGTCCGAGGTCAACGGCATACGCCTCGTCAACTATGACGACGCACAGGATCAGGTCGAATTGCTTCGCCAACCCGTGGAATTGCCCGCCAGGGAGATCCTGACGCCGATTTCGGACACCGTATTTGAGGTCTATCGTGACCTGTTCGATTACGATCCCGCGCCGCTGAACGCCCGGACTGAAACCGTGAACGCTGAGGCGAGCCATTGGACCCGGGAGACTGTCAGTTTCGATGCGACCTATGACGATGATCGCGTACAGGCCCACATTTTTCTGCCGAAGAACATCGAACCACCGTACCAGGTCGTGGTTTATTACCCGTCGTCGGACGCCATATTCTTCCGCAGCATCAATGATGAGGAAATCGACTTGTTCGACTTCATCATCCAGAGTGGTCGCGCCGTGGCCGTTCCGGTGATGTGGGGCACCTATGAGCGCAACATCGACCTCGAGACGACCTGGCCACAGGCAACGCGTGAGTACAGCAACAATGTCGTGCGCTGGATCCAGGACTTCCGTCGCACGGCCGACTATCTCGAGACGCGATCCGACATGGATATCGAAAAACTGGGCTATTTCGGCTACAGCTGGGGCGGTTGGAACGGACCCATCGTGCTGGCGCTGGACGATCGATTCAAAACGGGCGCGTTCCTGTCGGGCGGCATTCCGCCCACTCTTGCAAGGCCAGAAGCCAGCTCGGCAAGTTATGCGTCGCGTGTTACACAGCCCGTCCTCATGATCAGCGGTACGGACGACGTTATAAGGCCCGTCGAGACTTACCAGGCGCCCATGTTCAAATCCCTCGGTACGCCCGACGAGCTTAAACGGCATGCGATCCTTGAGGGCGGCCACCTGCCGCCTGAGGATTCGATCATCAGCGAGACGCTCGACTGGTTCGATCGCTATCTCGGGCCGGTCGAGTAGATGTATTGTCGGCAGACTGTTTTCTTGGTGTCTTGAAGCGTGGAGACGGGAATGGGTGGTTGCAGACTCAGGGCTGCGATTCTTGTGTTGGCCGTACTGGTTCTGACAGGTTGCGTCTCGGTAGCCCCGAAGACCGATCTCAAGCGACTGTATGCGACACAGGCTGGCAACCCGGATCAGCCACCCGTTGTCATAGTCCATGGCGCCCTTGGCAGCCGGCTGTGGGATCCGGTGACGGGCGAGGAGCACTGGCCGGGCTCCCTGGGGGAGGTCGCCTTTAGCGACTACCGCTCACTGCGACTCGACATCGATCCCGACACCCTGGAGCCGGCGCCCGCAAAGCTCGAAGTCAGTGGCGTCACCAACAGCATTGGCGGTGTGGATTTTTATGGCCGGATTCTGTCGACGCTGGAGGAGGCGGGCGGTTACACATCGGCAGAGCCTGGCACGCTCGCAACGCGTGGTGAAAAACGTTACTACGTGTTCCTGTATGACTGGCGTCAGGACAACGTGGATACGGTCCGCAGGCTCGACGCCTTCATAGCGAAGATTCGTGATGACTATTCGGACCCGAATCTCAAGGTAGACATCATCGCGCACAGCATGGGCGGCATGATCACGCGCTACTATGCCCGTTACGGAGTGCTGGATGTGCTCGACGACAATGAGTTTCCGGTCAATCAGGATGGTGCGAACAAGATTCGCCGGGTCATCCTGCTCGGTACACCGAACCTGGGTTCGATTGGCGCGTTACGTACGCTGATTCGTGGCTTCAAGATCGGGCTGGGCGTCGTGCCCCCCGAGGTGACAGCCACGTTCCCGAGTACCTACCAGGTGCTACCGCATGCCATCAATGACTGGTTCATGACGATGGATGGCCGGCCTTTGCAGCGTGACCAGTTCAGCGCGGAAGACTTCTGGAAACGGTTTCGCTTTTCAGTTTATGGCGAGGACGTGGAGCAGAGTATCAGGGATCGGCTCGAAGACCCCGCCGAGGCTGATGTATACCTGGCGTTGTTGCAGCGTTACTTCGAAAAACACATAGAGCGCGCGCGCAGATTCAGCTGGTCACTCACAGTGCCCGTGCCGGACCCACAGCTGCGCTACATCGTCTTCGGTGGCGATTGCGTGTTAACGCCGGCACGATCGGTGGTCGAGCCCGTGGATGATGATTGGGAATTGCGACTGGCGCCCTCAGAGATTGTGAATCCGTTGCCAGGTATCGACTATGAGGAACTCATGCTGGAGCCTGGAGATGGCAGGGTGACCAAAGCGTCGCTGCTCGCGAGACAGTCGGTCGATCCTACTGTCGCACGGCACCGCTACAGCTTCTTTCCTGTCGACTATCCGGTTTTTCTGTGCGAGCGACACACCCGATTGACCGGCAACCTGGATTTCCAGAACAACTTGCTGCATGCCCTACTGAGCGTCGATCGCTAAGGGGTAAGTGCCCGATACGCGGGTAGTTGAATGACGTCCGCCAATACCGGGTCATGATCGGCCAATGCAAAGTCATTCCAACCGGCATCGACCGCTTCTCGCAAGTGAACCACGGCTTGCTCCGCCGATCCGGACGCCGCCGCGATACAGGCTGCCGCATAGCTTAGCTGGCCGCGGTCCCAGCCCTCAGATCGTGCAGCTTGGGCGAGCTGATTCGCGATCGCAATGACGTCGGCAGCGCCTGCCGCGTCGCCGTCAAGGGACTTCGCGCGCGCCAGCAACGCCAGCGTACGGATTGTCTCAGGGCGTGGGTCGAGTTGGTCAGTGTCAGGGATTCCCTTTTCGAGCAGCTGTCGGGCACCTCGTGCGTCATTGAGTCCAAGGAGTGCAATGGCGCCCCAGCGCGCTCGTTCGAAAAGAATCGCGGTTCCGGAAAAGTCCTCACTGTCGAGAATACCGTCAAGCAGGGAACTGGCGAGCCGATCAAGCGCATCGAAATCGCCCGTCATCATGTGGAGCCGCATGGACGCAGTAAGCACCAGTTCATTGTTCGGGGCCAATGCGTACATACGATCGAAAGCAGATCGTGCCGCTATGACCTCCCCGCGGCGCAGGTTACTGTCGACAAGGGCCGCGAGCGCGACGGGGCTTTGTGGCGCAAGTTCGACTGCGCGCTCGGCCAGCTGCAGAGCCTTGTCCTTGTTTCCTGACAGTGACCACACCTGAGACGCGGCCAGGGCTCCGGTCAAGCGGGCCGGATCTCGCTGCTCCAGTTCTCGAAGTTGTTCGAGCGCATCATCAAACAGCCCCTGGCGGGCCAGTAGCAAAGCCTGATTTTCAAGTATTGCGGAATTCAGCGGGTCCAATGCCAGCGCTTGTGTATAGACACGAGTAGCTTCGGACAGGTAGCCCTGATCGCGAAGCAGGTTGGCACGTAACAGGTAACCGTCGGAATACTCCGGATCGAGGTCAATCGCTCTTTGAAATTGACGTGCGGCCTCCGAGCTGCGTCCACCGCCGAGAATACACAGGCCCAATGACGCCTGGGCCTCTGGCAGGGCGTTGTTCAGTACCAGTGCTTTCGTAATTGCTGCATGCGAGCGTTGCGTTGCATCCAGCAAGGTCAAATTGCCTACCTCGCGAAGAGAAATCCACGAATCGGCAAGCCCCGTGTACGCTTGCGCATAGTCAGCATCGAACTCCAGCGCTTCTTCGAACAATGCAATAGCTTCCCGCGAGGCAGCCGGTGTTCCGACTTGCAACTTGCTGCGGCCTGCAAGGTATTTGTCGTACGCCGCTGTGCTATTCGTTCCCGGGCTGACCAATACAATACCCGCATCACCCAGTAACTCGATTTCCAGTGCCGCCACGATCGCGTGGGCGATCTGTTCCTGAATAATGAATATATCTTTGAGTTCGTGATCGTAAATATCCGACCAAATCTGGAATCCGTCCTCGGTATCAACAAGGCTTACCGACAGGCGCAATTTGTCGCCCGCACGCCGCACGGTGCCATCGAGCATCACGGAAACATTGAGCGCGTCACCGACCTCTTGGGGACTGCTATCGCGAAACGTAAAGGAAGAAGTGCGGGCAGCGACCCTGAGCCCCTCGACCTTCGACAACGCATTGAGGATTTCTTCGGCAACACCATCGCTGAAATAGGCCGTCTCCGCGTCCTCTTCCGTTGCAATACTGGCGAATGGCAGTACCGCGATGGACTTGCCGTGGGCAAACTCGAGCGGGTTTTGCGATTCCCCGTACAAACGATAGCTAAGGTAAGTGACCGCGATGCCTAACACGACGATCAACAGGATGCTGACGATGTTGGTACCGCGCGCAGCCACGGGACCGGGAGACGACGTGCCGCGCACGACGCTGCCGGACGCCAGGTCATAGAACCAGGAGAGCACCACAACGATCGGAAATCCCACGAGCGCGATCGTGAGTACAGCAGGCAACGCACCGTCCGGCAATCCCAGGACCGGTGTCACGATGTCGGTAAACTCGACCGCAGCAGCAGCCAGCAGGGCATAGCCTGCGGCAGTACGCAGCACCTTGCGGTGCCTCAACTCACTTAGAAAACGCTGCAGCATGTCGTCAGTAGTCTATCTGGATTCATTTCGCGGTTCTGGAATCGTCCATCCCGCACTCTAATAGAACGGTTGATGGCGACACATATTACAGATAGCAAAGTCTAGCGCGTTCGTGTTTCGGCTACACTAGGCGCTCATTCCAGATAACGGGGCACACTATCACTTGCATCGATCACACACGCCGTCAATTGCTGACAGGTATCGCCGCGGGCACGGCGATCGCCACGACCGGATTGCCTCGCCTTGCGGCGGCATCGAGCCCGCCGGAGTTGCCAATCGGAACCACGCCTGCCGAACTGGCGCGTGACGAGTCGTTCTGGGCCGAGGTCGCCGGGCGCTACGACCGCACACAAGGCATTCTCAACCTGGAGCACGGTTACTGGGGCAAGATGGCGCGACCAGTCCAGGCGGTCTACCTGGACGCGCTGCGCATGGTGAACGCGCAAAACTCGTTCTACGCGCGCAAGGGTTACGGCGATGACGAGGCAGAAGCGACGCGGCGCATCGCCAATGTGCTCGGGGCACACAAGGACGAGATCGTCATCACTCGCAACGCCACCGAGGCGTGTCACAACCTGATACGCCAGTACCGCGGACTGGGGCAGGGCGATGCGGTGTTACTGGCCGATATCGACTACCCGGGCTTCAAGTCGCACATGCATTGGCTCGGCGGAGGACGCGGTGTTCGCGTCGTCGAGATTGTGCTGCCGATGCGTGCCGACCAGGCAGGGATTCGCGATCTCTATGTCAAGGCATTCGACGACAATCCGGATCTCAAGCTGATGCTGATCACGCACGTCTCGAACCAGCACGGGCTCGTCGTACCCGTGGCCGAGATCACGGCCGAGGCGCGCAGACGCGGCATCGATGTCATCTGCGACGCTGCCCAGTCCTGGGGATTGCTGGACTTCCCGGTTACCGACCTCGGTGTTGACTGGGTCGTGTTCAACCTGCACAAGTGGATCGGCGCACCGGTCGGAACGGGCGCGCTGTACATGCGCCGCGGTTCGCTGGGCAAAGTAGCGCCGTACCCGGGCGAGGAAGACCCGGACGACACAAATGTGGCGGCGCGCGTCCATCCCGGAACATTCAACTTCGCGGCTCGGTTGGCTATCCCGGCGGCGCTCGATTTCCACGAGGCGGTGGGATCCGCCAACAAGGAAGTGCGCCTGCGTTACCTGCGCAGCCTCTGGAGCGACGCAGCGCAGCACATGAGTCACCTTGAGGTGCTGGGCGGGTCGGATGAGTCGTCCTGGACCGGCATTGGATCGTTCCGACTTGTCGGCAAGCCGACCATTGACGACGCTACCGCCCTGCAGCAGCGACTGGAGCAGGACTTCGGCATCTTCAGCGTGGTCCGCAAGGGACTGGCGTCAGGTGGTTGCGTGCGCATCACACCACAAGTGTTCAATACGCCGGATGAGATCGGACGCCTTGAGGATGCGTTGAAAAAACTGGTTCGCACAGCATCCGGATGATGAAGAGAATTATCAGCACGCTTGTAATGCTATTGACAGCCGCAAGCGCCTTATCGGACGACAGGCAGGTCATTCCTTTGTGGGGTGACGGCGAAGCCCCATACGCGAAACCGCATTCACTCAAGGAATACCGGGACGACAATTGCTGGGGCAACGTGCCTTGCCTCCACCAGGTGGTTACCCCAACGCTGACGCTTTACTTGCCAGGCGGGGAGCCCAATGGAACTGCGGTCGTGATTCTGCCGGGCGGCGGCTATGGGGTTGTAGCGGCTTACCACGAAGGCTACGAAATCGCCGAAGTGCTGGCAGCGCAGGGAACGGTTGCCGCGGTCCTCAAGTACCGCCTGCCCAACCCGGAAACCTCCACCGAGCCCTGGCGCGTAGCGGAGGCCGATGCGCGACGGGCATTGCAGCTATTGCGGGCGCAGCAGTTGAATCTCGGTTTCAGCGCCAGCAAGTTTGGCGTCATGGGGTTTTCCGCCAGCGGCCATCTCGCTGCCAGCGTCAGCGTGCACCCCACTGAGGAGCCCACCGAGAACCCTGATTTTTCGATCCTGGTGTACGGCGTCACTATATTGAACGCGGCAAATCGCGAATGGCTGGAGCAGAGCCTTTATCACCGGCCCATGACGGACGACGAGGTCATGTACCAGACACTGCTCGAACATGTGGATGAAACAGCGCCGCCGGCATTCCTCGCACACGCATTCGATGACGATGTCGTGCCTTACCAGGAATCCACGCTGTATGCCGAGGCTTTACAGCGCCACGGCGTTGCAGCGGAGATACATATTTTTGCCCGGGGCGGCCACGGTTTTGGGCCCGGTCGCGATGAGGACGGCACCAGTCAGTGGTTGAACCTGGTTGCAGACTGGCTCGACCGGCTGGGCGCGGAACGGTGAACTGAGACTCGCCTGCTATTCGATGTCTTCGATTAGCACCACGGGTGTATAGACCAGTGCAGCCATCAGGCGGCCATTGATGCAGACAGGGACAAACTGGGGTTTGTCACGGTCCTCCTGGTTCAGGTTCCGCGTGGCGTACTTGTTTGCCTTCGGTCGTTCGAAAATATTGCTCGAAATCCTGAATGAGAATCTCGGTGCAATCACGTCGCCATCGTCTGTAATCTCGAACAACCTGTCTGGCGGGTATCGGTAAGCCATATTGAGTGTATCGCTGCTGCAAAGATTGGCCATGTGCTGCATATCCTTGCTTAGCCACGCGATATCCATACGGGCACTATTGGCGATATCCACAAAGGCCTGGTTCTGTTCGGCATCCTCCATGAGGACGTCGATTGCAGATAACAGATTGCTGTTTTCCCGCTGATAGTATTCCTGTGCCGTGGCGCCGGAAATGCTACCCTTGATACTTGCCGGCACCACCTCCAGAAACAACGTTTCAAGTACTTTTGTTTTGGCCTGCACAATTGCAATCTTCGCACCCAGGTAAGGGTCTTCGATATCCAGGACCTCGGCCAGTTCGACGGCTTCCTGCATGTAGCCTTCCAGCACTCGATACCCAGAATCAAATCTGTAGGTGACGGAGCCAACACCGCCAGTGATGGAGTCAACCCCTGTTGCCGACGGTCCCTCAGAACGGTCGTCTTGCGCATCGGCGGCAAGAGCCCCACCCAGTGCACCGGCCTGTGTTAACCGGGACGTGATCAAAACCAGGGTTTTCACGTAGAGAGTCGTCTCACGCTGGCCGTTCTCGCGCAGGACCTCCAGGGCATCGTCAAAGTACTTCCTGGGTCTGCCGGCACCTATGTTGCGATCAACATAAGCCTCGCCGAGGTCCAGGTTTATTGCGAAAAGCCGAAGGTCATACTCGCCGAAGGCGGCAATTCCCCGTTCACGGGCCAACTTCAGGACGGAGACGGCTTCACGGATGTCGCCGTCCTCGCGGAGCAGGTTGCCATAGGTGTGCGTCAGGTCCACCGTCAGGGGGTCATTTTCGCCCTTGGTCTCTTCCATGTAGTCCAGGACATATTTGGTCGCCTCAGCGTGCCGGCCGGCAGCCTTGGCCGCATGGTAGTTGTTCAGCGCTTCAGCTTCGGCCGTATTCTGACCGTCGTTGTCCTGTGCAAAAACAGGAACAGAGGCAAGCCCAATAGCAAGCCACAGAATCAAAGCGGGATAAATTCGTAACCACATAATCTCTATGTAGGCTAGTCTAAACTACATTTGAAGACCCGGCTATCGGAACCAAATCTGGCTACATGCAATACCCCGTATTGCTCAGACGGTCGGTATTGCCTTGTAGAACAAGAACAACTGATCGTCGCTCTGCTGTTTGTCGAAACGGATATCAGGCCGCTTTTTCAGTGCCTCAAAGGTCCGCTCGGTCACTAAGGTTTCGTTGGCTCTTGCGATATCTTCACCGAGCTTCGAGGCGCGATTCATTTCATCACCCTGAGCGAGATTCGGACCGATCGCATACACATCGCCGAAGCCAATCCCAATGCAGCATTTCGTAGGGTGATCGGAGGCAAGCCTGGAGCGGTTGAACTGATCGACTCGACGGTGGATTTCGAACGCGGCATCGAGCGCATTGTTGGGCTTATCGAACAAGGCGACGACGTCGTCGGCGAAACAACGCACCAGCTCCGCGCCGAAATCACGCAACACCGGGATGCAAACACGTTGTGCGTCGACGATTCGCAACAAGCTTTCGATCTCGCCGATCTTCATTGCGCTCGACGTAAACCCTGTCATATCGAGTGACAAGATCGCTCGCCGGTGCGTGTACTTGTTGTGAAATGCCCCGGCCGTCATTTTTCCGCTACGGACTCCCAGAAAGTCACGATAGACGTCTTCGCTCCAGCCGCGATACTGCGAAAGAGCGGCAGCATCATCCATTAATTCATGGGGAAAGTCGTTAGCCATTGTGGGGTAGTCCTTACAGTGACGATTCAAAACTTGGCATGCGTGATTGTTTATACTGGCCGTACCGCTGATCATGCTCCTGGATTCTGCCGATGTTCACAGCTGACCAATTAGTCGCCCACGCAATCGGCGACTACCTGCTGCAAAGCGAATGGATGGCAACGGAAAAAACGAAACGCTCGTTGCCTGCCCTCGTACATTGCCTGACGTACATCCTGCCGTTTCTTTTCCTGACACAAAATCCGTATACGCTCGCGGTTATCGGGGGCACCCATTTCGTCATCGATCGCTGGCATCTGGCACGATACGTCGCCTGGGCCAAGAATCGCCCGTGGCCCGGTAGCTCGCCGTGGAGCGAATGCCGGCAAACCGGATTTCATCCGGATACACCGCGCTGGTTAGCAGGCTGGCTTGTGATTATTGTCGATAACATCATGCACGTAGTTACCAATGGGCTCGCTCTGCACTTCATTGGTTGACGGAACTCTCCTTCAATAACGGCACCCAGTAGGTCAGGCCGAAAAGCATCGTCTTTACAAAGCTCACCTCTGTGCTGGCAAGTTCGATGAAGCCGAACTTGATAAGCAGGAATTCCGCGAAGTGAATCAGAAGGACAAAATACGCCATCCAGGCAATGACCAGGCCATACGGCGGCGGAATGATGCCAAAAATGCTCAGGGCGAACGCGATCCAGAAAACCAGCACGCCGTATCTCGTTATGCGCACAATTTGATTGATCATTGCAGGCTAGCCTCCGTGTCGCGCAGTTCCAGGTAGCCGCAAGGACAAAGTTCGACGCACTTGCCGCAGCCCTCGCAGGCTTCGAGCGCCAGCATGAAATAATTGCCCGGTCTCGTCTCGGCAAGGCGTGTAAATCCGGCTGCATTGCAGAACATGAAACATTGCTGGCAATCAAAGCAGAGCCCACAGGACATGCACCGCTTTGCCTCGCGGTAGGCCTGTTCGACGCCGATGGTTTGATCGATTTCAGCATCTGGCCGCGTCAACCGTTGCCTCTGTGGCAGTCGTGGACGCTCGCCTCGTAGACCGTTTGTGTAGTAATCGTGCTGCACACACTCTCTTCGCACCGCGTTGTTGTGTGCCTGCGTGCCCGGAGCCGCCTCGCCGCGAAGTTCGGCATGCGCTGACTCGGCGGCAAATCGCCCTTGGGCGACGGCATTGCTGGCGATACCCGCCCCGCGATCGTCGCCACCTGCCCAGAGACCTTTGTCGAGCCTGCCGTCCTGCTCCGCGTGTGGCAATCCACGCTCGTCAAGGATCGCCTCCAACCCGTGCCAGTCAGGTGCCTGGGACACAGCGATGAGGACCAGGTCGGCCGCGAGTGTTTGCGAAGGCCCATTTCCAGGGATTGGACGGCGCCGCCCCTGCGCGTCGGGTTCGCCGAGGCGCATCGGCATGATCTCGACGCCTGTCATCTTGTCGCCGTCACGGATGATTCGTGTCGGCGAGACCAGGAATCGAAACTCGACACCCTCCGTACGGGCGTCGGCCACCTCTGCGGCGATCGCAGGCATCTCGGTTTCACTGCGGCGGTAGAGAATTGCTACATGGGCACCATCGCGCAGCACACTTCGCGCCGCATCGATCGCCGTATTGCCGCCACCGACGACGAGCACGCATCGGCCGTCGAGCGAGCAGCTGTGATGCTTTCGTTCGCGCAGGTAGTCGATACCCGCGGCGACGCCCGGGCCATCCTCGCCGGGAATGCCCAGCCGGTGCGCCGACTGGGCGCCGAGGCCGAGAAATACCACGTCATGCCGGTCGCGCAGCTCCTCGAAACCGATAGCGGACCCGATATCAGTATTGTTCTCGAGCGTGATACCGAGTTCGAGCAGGCGATCGACCTCGGCATCCAGCACATCGTGGGGCAAGCGGTACTCGGGTATCGCACGACGCAGCATGCCGCCGATCAATTTACCGCGCTCGTAGACAGTGACGCCGTAACCGCGGTGAGTCATCTGGTACGCGAAGGACAAACTCGCCGGGCCGGAGCCGATGACGCCGATCGATTCCTCGTACCGTCGTGGCATAACCGAGGGGAGGGGTAGCGCGTGTGACAAAGCCCAGTCACCGAGAAATCGTTCAAGGGCGTTGATCGAAACAGCGCCGTCCTTGTCGCTACGGATGCAGCGGTCCTCGCAAGGGTGCGGGCAAATTCGGGCGATCGTTGCCGGCAATGGATTCAACCGGGCGATCTTGCGCCAGGCTTCGTCGAAGGCCTGGTCGAGCGTCAGCCCATTCTTCTCATGCTGCGCGATGATGCCCAGCCAGCCGCGAACGTCGCCGCTGTTGGGGCAATGCATCTGGCACGGCGGCTGTTTTTCCGCCTGTTGCGCGAGCGTTCGAAATGTCGGCGCGGCAACTTTTTCGGTGGGGCGATCAGTGCCTGGCATGACTGCCTTCCCCCTCGTTTGCATGGCTGTTTGCGGCGATCTCGCCTCGCCGATTGCCCGCTACCAGGTTCCAGACGAGGCTCCCGAGATAGGCAGGGTGCAATGTGCGCAGGAACACGTTGGTGTACGACGCGCTGCCGCTGAACAGATCCCAGAGCACGCCGGACATGCGCCTGGGGCCTTCGGACCGCTGTTGTTCACTGCGTGTCATTCGCAGTACGCCGCGACGCGCGAAGCGCGCTTTTTGCACAAGACCGGCAACGTTGAACACGAACTTGCCGACCAGGTTGTCGTGATCGATGCGGTGACAAAGCGGCGCGTAATGCCGTTTGAAGCTGTCGGCGCCGACGCCGTGGAACACAACCGTCTTGGCCGCGGATTTCGCCGTCCGGTACGACGCGCCGATGCCGTCCTTGAAAAGCCTCGTCGATCCGCTGTCGCCGATCATAACCAGCCGGTCGCCGTAAACCGGGCGCGAGGGCTGAATGTTGATGCGCGGATAGCAATGGCAGACGTGCGGCGGAATCATGTTTTGCGGAAAGCAATTCCTGACTTCCGGAGACTCGAAGAAACGCGTCATCAGCGCTTCGTCAATATCATCGCCGAGCAGGCATAGCGTAACGTAGTCGCCCTTCGGTACCAGGGCCGCAAATTCGAGCCGCGGAATGTCCAGCAGGAATACGTGCATGGACGGCCCGAACGTCTTGTTAATGAGCTCCTTGCCGAGGTGAAATTCACAGATGAATGTCTTGGTGCGATCGGGCTGCCGAAACGCAAACATGTCGCTCTCGAGGATATCCAGCAGGCGACTGTTAACGCCGGCCGCCACGACGACAAGATCGTAGTCGGCGCTGGTCTGATCCGCGCACTGCACTGACATGCGCTCACCGTCTCGCCTTATGCCGGTTACGAGCCGACGAATGATTGTCGCACCTTTGTCTTGCGCCAGGTCCTGCAAAAAGCCGTCGAAACTACTGGCAGCCTCGGGCGAGGACTCCTTGGGACCGTTGCCGCGGTAGATCGCGGCGATGCGCTTCTCCATCAGCGGTGTGGCAATTTCGACGTCGCCGACATCCATGTGCAGTGTGTACGACTCGATGCCACGCTGCACGATGCCGTCCGGAAGGTTGATGCCCTCGGTCGCGAGGCGCTGGACGAGCGATTCCGACACGATGCCGCCGCAGTGATTGCACCCGGAAGGACCTCGATGGCAGAACTGCCTCGGCTCGTACATATCGACGTCGGCCTGTAGCCCGATGAGCTCAGCCATATTGAGAAAAAAATAGCTGAACATCGACCCGGCGGGACCCGCACCGATGACGGCGATCCTTGAACCGTCCTGCAATGCCATGCTTTCAGCCTTATTCATCCGACTCGTCCGTCAGTCGATTTCCTCGTACCTGGCCAGGCGGTCGGTCAGGTCGCAGATGCGGTGCGACATCATCTGCAGAATGCGAAACGACAGCGACGGATCTTCATGCACGCCGCCGAGGAAATTTTTCTTATCGATCGTGAGGATTCGGGTCGGCTGGATGGCCCTGATGGTGGCGGTCCGGACCTCCTTCTCGAACAGGGCCATCTCACCGAAGAATTCGTTCGGCCCCATGGTGCGCAGGCGCAGATGCCTGCCGTCTGACTCGGCCAGGGCCTCGACTTCACCCTTCTGGATGACGAACATGCAATTGCCCGCGTCGCCCTGTCGAACGATGATCTCGCCTGCCTTGTACTCTCTCCCCAAGCCAGCCATGCGTGAATCCATCCCCAATGCAGACCTCCCCAACGGACTATTCTAGAACCTGCACTGCTGTGAAGCCGTCCGTAGTTTCCGCAGGACGATGGCACATAGCGATGTTTGATATCGGCCCGCGCCAGCACGGTTCCCCGCAATGTTGCTGTTAATAGCGCCACATGTAGCCTGGGCTAGGTAATTACCAGAATTGACGCGAATTTCCAGCCTGGGCGAGAATTCTAGACGGTAGAAGACACAAGGCAGACCTGAACGATTTCAGCGACATATAGCCACGGATCTCCGCTTCCTCCGAGTCGCCATTAGAGAGTATGCACCATGCAGTCGATAGCAGAGTCAATGGCATGAAAGATACTCATGTACCCCGTGTTGTCGCTCCAACGTGGGGAATCTTAATCCTGGTAACCGCGATTTCGCTGACTGGGTGCGTCTCAACCCATTCGTATACCCAGGTCCCCCCTAGTGAAGCGGCAAGCGTATTACACGCAGGCGATGCGGTGGAGATAACACGAAAAGACGATAGCGTCATATATCTTAAAATCAAAGAAATTGATGACACCGAATTAGTTGGGTCCGACCAGACCTCAATGTTTGGCCGAATCAAGGAAACAATTCCTTTGGATGACATCGCTAATATCAGCCTCGAGACGAAAAATGGTCACGACACTGAACAAACAATTGAAGCTTGGTCATATCTCCTGATTCTATGGCCATTTTTCGTCTTCTAGTCGTGGTTTTCAGATCCGAGTCGCGGTAATGATATGGCCGCGAATCCTTGCGGATACCTCTCCTGAGCCAAATCGCGCGGCAATGGCTTTTGTCGCATGATCGGTCACATGTTCCAGTAGGTCGGCATCGCGCTCTTCAATCTCGTTGCGAAGCGGAGTGCCCTGGCAATAGGCCACCGCAGGATGGCGAGGAGACGGTGCAGAACTCGTTGCATCCAGCGATTCATAGACAATATCCGTGAAACCGACCGCACCCAATTCTTCGCGAATCAGGTCTTCGTCGTAGTATCCGTGTGGAGTGCGGGGCAGGAACTGCGGCGGGTCCGTCGGAAAGACCTCGGCCGCGGCGGCCGTGACTACGTCGGCAAATTCATTGGTCTCAATTCGATCCCAAACATTAAAAATGAGTGAACCGCCCGGCTTGAGGACCCGGTACGCCTCGGCATAACTGGCGCCCCTATCCGGATAGAACATGACGCCAAACTGACAGACGACAGCATCGAACAAAGCGTCTTCGAACGGGAGATTCAGGGCATCTGCCTGTTGCCAGGTGATGCGTTCGTCCGGGCCCTGCAAGCTCGCGGCATGATCAAGCATCGGTTGATTCAGGTCTGTCACGGTGTAGCGAGATTCTGAAGGCAACCGGGAGGCCAGCGCCCGAGTTACAACGCCACTACCGGCTGCCGTTTCCAACACGGACACCGGATTTAATGCATTGACCCGGTTGGCGAGATCTTCCGCATAGGATTCGAATATCAGGGGCACCAGGAATTCGTCGTATATCTCAGGTATCGAACCAACAAAGTCCTTGTCCCGAATGTTCATATCTTGTCGCGCAGAGCCTGTTGTGGTGGTAGCTGAGGGGAAACCGCTCAGGTCTTACAGCGATACGGCATTTCCAGCGGCTCGCGCGGCTCGACGCCCTGGGCTCTGATCAGCTCGACAAGATTGGGATAAAGCCTCGCATCGAAATAATGATAGGACACAAAGCTGATCAGTGACCCGAGCTCTCCGTTCTTGTCGAGCGGTACGAGCATCTCATGGGCCTCGTCATCGAGACCCATGATTCTGTGGCCGATATATGCCATCGACAGGTCATCGGAGAATTTCGCGTTGAACTTCTCGAAAACCCGCCGCGCTTCGTTGAGATTTCCCTCGGCACAGGCTTGCCGCAACCGGATGATTGTCCGCGATTCTTCCGGCATGTCGCTGGCCTCTATGGCGGGAATCAGCGTGACTGCACCGTCAATGTCCCCCGCATATAAAAGGGAACGATGCGCCTGGTACTGGATGAACGGGCGATCGGGCATTCGTCTCAGCGCATCGCGCGCAAACCGCCGGACGAATTCCCTATCGCCAGTAAGCATCGTGAATGTTATGGAGTTGTTGTTGACCACTAGATCGTAGCCGTCTCTTTGTTCGAACTCCTCGATCGCAGCACGCAGTTCATTGACCGCCCCAAGATCGGCGAGCAGCTCGAGCTGATAACTCTGTGCAGTCTGATCGTTTGGCCGTTCACTCAGGTACTCGGTATTTAGTCGTAATGCCTCCGAAATCTGCAGGTTCTCCATGGCTTGCAGCGCGCGTACACGCGTCCTGTTGATCGGATCACGTTCGAACCGGATCGCCTTGTCAATCGCGTCATTAAACTCTTCCTGCATCTGCTCGCGCGGTAACTCGACGATGCCCGAGACAATGTTCGTCGTCCGCAGTTGCACCTCCCAAAATTGTGCAAGCTCCCAATACGCGAACGAAAATTCCGGGTCGAGCTCGACTGCTCGCTTGAAGGCATCCCGGGCGCTCAGGAACGAGTAGGCATCGCCAGTCGATAGTGAGCTGGAGTCGATCGCCAGTCCTTCGAGGTAGGCGTTGTAGGCGGGCACAGAATTCGTGCCGGACGAGACCATGCTTGCCAGCGCCTCGGGGTCCATAGCTGTTTCCAGCGCTGTCGCGATCTCGACCGCGATGTCCTCCTGGATCGCGATCACGTCCTCGGGCTCCCGGTCATAGGTCTGTGACCAGAGATGAAAACCGTCGCTCGCGCGAATCAGCTGTGCGGTGACGCGCAACCGATCTCTCGCCGATCGCACCGAGCCTTCAAGTATATGCGCGACACCGAGTGCCCTGGCAATCGTCGGGATGTCCTCGTTCGAGCCTTTATATTTGAAGGAAGAGGTGCGCGCGGCAACGAGCAGGTCCGGGGTCCGTGCGAGGGCATTCAGGATCTCTTCGGTCAGGCCGTCGGAAAACCACGCCTGCTCTTCATCGGAGGACATGTTGACGAATGGCAGGACTGCGATGGATTGTTGTCTGGGACCGGTGTCGGCTACCTGTTGCGCCGGAGTCTCGCTAACGCTGGCGCTGGTTGGTGCAACGTTGGCCTGTCGCTCCCACAGGAAGTAGCCGAGAGCGATTACAAGTGCGCCGATGATAAGTAAGTTCAGCTTTTGACCCGTCACACCGGTCATTGATTGCGATCGATCGACATCTTTTTCCCGCTTGATGCCGTCGGGTGTCAGTTCGAACGCCCAGGCAAGAAACAGTGCAATCGGCAGGCCGAGCACTAAAAGGGTGACAAATGTCTTCAACGCCCAGTCGGGCGCACCGAAATTCTCGAGCGCAAATTCCGCAACCTGTGCCAGGAACCAGCCGATCACGGCATACGCAATGCCTACGCGCACTACGTTTCGTCGATGTAACTCGGCAAACAATGACATGTCGCTGGTCCCCCCAGAGAGGCGTCAGTATACCGGAAAGGAACCGGCGAGCCGGGTGTCCTGGATCCTTAATGCAGCTCAACAAGATCGCCGTCGGAGACGAGGTGGTCTGGACCGACTTGCTGACCGTCGAATACCTCGGCGCCCCATATGCGCGCAAACTTCAACCCGCGCGCAACATCTTTGTGCACCAGTCGCGCGACATCGAGCACCGTGCCGCCACGACGCACCGTAAAGGGCTTGTCCGTATCTGCCGGTTTGCCCGGCGTCTTGGTGTAGACACGGACGATTTCAAGCGCGCGAAAAAGAAAAGGCCCGAGTTCATCCAGGCCGTCTCCGGATTTCGCCGACATCGTTAAAGCGGGAAAACGCAATCCGAGCAGCTCCTCGAGGATCCTGACTTCCTCGGGATCGGGATCAAGATCACTCTTGTTGGCAATCAACACAGTAGGCAGGTCGAGACGAAACGGATCTTCTGTCTCACCCGCTTGTTGTGATTCTGCTTGGTGCAGACCCGGCCACGCCGCTGTGAGAAAGGCCTTCTTTTCGGCCAGGCGCTCGAGGATCGTCGGCACCTGCTCCAGGCAGTCGGGATCGCTGACGTCGATCACGAGCAACACGCCGTCGGCGGGCTGCAGTGCGTTGATCAGCCACGACTCCATGAAGTCGCCCGACACTGGTGGCAGATCCACCAGCTGCAAGTGGATGTCTTCATAACGGAGCATGCCCGGCACTGGCAGATGCGTGGTGTAGGGGTAGGGCCCAATGTCACTGTGCGATCCGGTCAAGCGGGTGTGCAAGCTGGACTTGCCGGCATTGGGCGGACCCACGAGGCACAGCTGTGCGGCACCTTCGGGGCGTACGACATGGGATGGACCACTGCGGCGGCCGCCCTTTTTGGGCCCGGCAAGTTCCTCGCTCAGCTGCTTGATACGGGACTTGATATCGGCCTGCAGGTGTTCCGTGCCCTTGTGCTTGGGAATCGTCCGTAACATCTCCTTCAGGCAATCCAGGCGCTCCCTGGGCCCGCTCGCCTTGCGGTAAGCCTCTTCGGCTTTCTTGTACTCGGGTGTGACGTTGGTGGGCATGCAAGTGAATCTCAACCGTAGGTCTTATTAATCATTCGCCAGGCAATCCACGCGGTGGGAACGACAACCAACGGCCCACCCAGAACCAACAGTGATTCGCCACTCGACCAGTCGATTCCACCGCTCGCTGCCAGCGTACCGGTCGCCTCCTGGTAGGGTCGTAAGTAGATGCTTACGAGAATAATAAACATGGTTACGCTGTAGGTCGCGAGAAGCACGGGTGCGTAACGTGTGACGCGCAGCTTCATAGTACTTAGTTCCTGTTGTGGCACTTCGTGCATCTGCCGGCGAATCTCTTTCTCCTCAGCACTCACAGTGCCAAACCTCGAAACCACGATCACGACCAGCAGGCTGACAAGCGCACCCAGCAGTATGGGGTCGAGCCAGAAGGGCAACTGTATCCAGCCCAGCCACTCGAGCCCCTTGGGTACGACGTTGAACAGGAAGCCACTGACAATTCCCCAAAACGCCGCATCCGCTGTAATGCGTTTACTCCAAACGCTCATCAACGCCACCGGTCCCCATGACGACGCAAACAAGGTGCCGACAAAATAGGTCAGCCAGAAGATGTCGAGCGGAGAAACGAACGCGATGATCAGTATTACCAAGCCGATCAAGAGCATCGTTATGCGACTGATCGTTAGCATTTTCTTGTCATCAACATTGTCATGATTGACCAGGTCGTTGCTGATCGTGAAGCCCACCAGCGAAAGAAAGGTTGAGGCCGAGGAGAGGCCGGCGGCCATAATGCCAGCCAGTAACAGGGCGCCCAGCATCTCGGGCAGCAAGTTCAAGGCCGCATAGAGCATCACCTCTTCCCGTGGCTCGATGCCCGTATCGCTGAGATTGATAACGGCCCCAGCCGCGTACACGGTCAGCTCCATCAGCATCAGGAATACCGCGGCGATACAGGCAGCGCGAATGACGACGTGTTCATCCTTCGCAATCAAATAGCGACTGGTTTGCCATGGACTGACCGCGTACACCAGTCCCCAGGCGACCTGCAGCGTAAGACTCCAGAGCGCATAATCCAGGGCGGATGCAAACGGCGTGTCCTCGCCGACCATGCCGTGCCAGGACATCAGATCCGGTTTTTCTGGCAAAGTGGCCAGCCCTCGCACCGAGGCCGCCCAGCCCCCGGCGTCCTGCACCAGGAACACCAGGGCCGCCAGGGCTGCCACGGTAAACAGCAGGAACATCAGCGTGTCGGTAATAATGACGCCGCGTGACCCGGAATACATCGTGAAAGCGGTGTAACTGGCCCAACTGATAATCAGCGCCTGGGTAAACGACAGGTCGGTGATATAGGTCAGCAGGAATGCAACGCCCTGCGTCACTGCCAAAAGGTAGCCCCCAAGGCCGAAAATGATGGTGATGCCGGCAGCGACCCGCACCCGATGGGACTGAAAGCGATTGCCGAAATAATCGCCCATCGTCAGGGCGCGACTGCGCCGCAGGTAGCGCCCGAACAGCAAGGCGCCGAAGATGTAACCCATCGCTCCAATCGGCGGCACCAGAAGGTATGGACCGGCCTGTCCGTCATAGACGAAACCGGTCTCACCGAGGAACATGGCTGTGGTGAGGAGGCTCGCGACCAACGTGCCGACAATCAGCACCGTGGGTGCACGCCGGCCGGCAACAAAATAGTCGTCCAGCTTTTTCACCCGACGACCGGCGTAATTGCCTACGACAATGTAGACAACCAGGCTGACGAGAATGGTGCCGGTGTAGATATCCACGATTGAACTGACTGTACCGGATTTAAAATGGACCCGCTGGGCGCGTAGTACACTGAGGTCGATGGTGGACGAACTAGACATTGCTCGCATTCGCGCTTATGCCGTTACGCCCCCGCTGATGCCGGCGGCGCGTTACACGGGTCACGAGCAGCCGGCGAAAATGAACATCGAAATCGTGCGACTCACGTTAGTGAACGGCGTGGAAGGTGTGGCCTCTTGCGACAAAAGTTTGGCAGGTACGATAGCGGGCGGCGTTGTTCATGACATTCGTGACATCGGTGTGCGAGTTCTTGGACAGAGCGTTCGGCATCGCACATCTTTGACGGAGTCATTGTTAGCGGATGCCGGCGAAGGTCCATGGGACGGGATTTCGCTCATCGATTGTGCGATGTGGGACGCTTATGCGCGCAGCAAAGGCAGACCGCTCTGGCAAATACTTGGCGGGCACCAGGAGCGCATCGAAGCGTATGCCAGCACGGTCGCTAATCTGACGATAAAAGAATACCTTGACGACGCGGAGCGTTATGCAGCACGTGGGTATCGCGCCATCAAGTTGCATTTGCACACTGATCCGGATTTCGACCTCGATATGGTGCACGCGGTGGCAAGAGCACATCGCGACAGTGATTTGCGGTTCATGGCTGATCTCGAGGAATGCTACGAGTTCGATGCGGCGGTGCGATTGGGCGAAGCACTCGACAAGCTGCCGTTTGACTGGATGGAGGCACCGCTACCGGACCACGACATTGAAGCGTACGTGGAGCTCAACAAGGCCATTTCGATCGACGTATTGCCGGCTGGAAATACTCTGGTTGGTGTAAAGAACTGGACTGTGGGACTACGCCGCCGGGCCTGGTCGCGACTTCGCACTGATGTGACCAATGCGGGTGGTATTACCACGGTCCTCAAAGCGATAAAACTCGCACGATCGATGAACGTGCCCGTCGAGCTGCAATCGTTCGGTTTCCAACCGACACAACACGCCAATCTGCACGTGATGCTCGGTCTGGAGGGGTGTACCTGGTTTGAACATCCGGCCCCTCACGAACCATACGACTACGCGACTCGTAACCCATTAATGCTGGATTCCGAGGGCTGTGTTGCCGCGGCTGAGGGCCCCGGCCTTGGCATTGACATGGACTGGGAACGAATCGAGACAGATGCCTTCGAGAGGTTTGATAGTCATGAGTAAGATAACAAGACGAGATTTTGTCAACGGCACGCTCATGGTGGCAGGTAGCTCCATGCTGCCGCTTGAAGCCAGCGGCCAGGCCGCCATGGCCGCCCTGAGCCCGTCGTATTACCCGCCAGCGCGCACCGGCCTCAGGGGAAGTCACCCGGGATCCAACGAAGCCGCCCATGAACGTGCATGGGGCGGACGTTCGGATTGGGGCCCAACCACCAAGCTGTCCGAGACCTACGACCTCATTGTTGTCGGCGGTGGCCTCAGTGGATTGTCGGCCGCCTATTTCTATCAGCAAGAGCACGGCAGAGACAAGAAGGTGCTCATACTGGACAACCATGACGATTTTGGGGGTCATGCCAAAAGGAATGAACATACGGTTGCTGGTCACACACTACTGGGAGAAGGCGGTTCGGAGTCCCTTGAATACCCACATGAATTTCGTGAAACGGTACGCGGTCTTATGCAAGATCTAGGCGTTGATATGGATCGATTCAAGACAGCGTATGACTCTGACTTCTATAAAAGGCATGGCTTAGGAGCCGTCACGTATTTCAACAAGCAGACTTTTGGCCAGGACAAAGTAGTGAAGCACCCCTTTTGTGATTATCCGGGGTTCGTGGAAGGACTTTTGCGTCCAACGCTTTCGGACGAAGAGGCAGTACAGCAAACCCCGTTGAGTGACAAAGGCAAACAACAATTGCTGCGGGTCCTGAAGGGCGGCCAGCATGTCCTGAATGTGCCCAAAGAGGAATTGCGAAAATACATTAACACTCATTCCTACTTCGATTATTTGCAAAACACGCTGGGGGTTGATGACCCCGGCGTATTGAAAATGGCCAGGCGTACCAACATGGATTATGGGGGAGGCGGAACAGACATGATGAGCATACGCCAGGCCCTTTCGAGTGGGTCTATGGGCTCGGATCCATACGACGCATGGCCGGATGCACTGGAAGAAGGGGACTATCAAAAATACGTCAATAAGGACGGTGGTACTTACTCCGAACAATATCCCTTCATTGAACACTATCCCGATGGCAATGCGACCCTCGCACGTTCGCTGGTGAAAAAACTGGTTCCTGATGTGGGGCCGGGTGAGACCGCCGAAGAGATTGTTTTATCCAGGTTCAACTATGCGGAGCTGGACAAACCCGGCAACAGTGCTCGGGTTCGACTGAACAGCACGGTTGTGAACGTACAGCACGTCGGCGATCCCAATAGTTCGAGCGATGTTCTTGTCAACTACATCAACGATCACACGTCGTACCAAGTGAAGGCCAAGGGCGTCGTGATGGCCTGTTACAGCATGATGACTCCTCACATCGTCCCGGATCTTCCCGCAGAGCAAGACGCGGCATTGAGAAAGTTGTCGAAGGTTCCCTTGCAATACACCACAGTCGGGGTAACGAACTGGCGGGCGATGAAAGAGATGGGAATCGGGATGGCCATGTGCCCGGGCAACATTCACCAGGTAGTGGGAATGGACTACCCGGTCAGTATGGGGGGGTATGAGTTTACCAAGACCCCTGACGACCCGTGCATTCTTCACATGAGAAGCGCCCCGGTTGGAGATACCGTTGGTGCACCACGCGTCGAACAGTATCGAGAAGCAAGATACAAGATGCTAGGGCTGCAATTCAAAGACTACGAGGACGAAATCAGAGAACACCTGGGCGGCATGCTGCCGAAGGAATTGTTTAATTTCGACAAAGATGTGAAGAGTATTTCCATCAATCGTTGGGGCCATGCTTACGCTCATGGCAACCCAGGGGCTGTTGGACGACAACCATTTGGCCGAATTACGATTGCTAACAGCGACTCCGTCGGTGGCTCGAGTATGCCGGCCGCAGTCGGGCAGGCATGGAGGGCCGTGAAAGAATTGGGGTGAAAGCAAAAATAATTCCCCTGGCCCCGGTGGACTGGGGTGGTGGCGACGTAAGAGATGTTGTCCTGCTGGAAATCACAACCGCGGAAGGTATTACAGGGCTAGGCTCTGCCTATACAGGCCTTAGTCAGTTAGAACATGCGCTGACACTCTATCAACAAGACCCTGAAACGCTTCACACATCGGGTGCTGAGCTGACTATCCCGATGAGTGCCATCGATATTGCGCTTTGGGACATCCGGGGAAAAGAAGCAGACCTGCCAGTCAGCGAACTTCTCGGTGGCAGAAAGCATGATCGTATTCTTGCTTATGCGACCGTGGATTTACCCCTGACGTCGGCCGTGCCGGGTGATGAGTTCGAAAGCACTTTGCGATCGATGCTGGAGCGGGGCTTCAGGGCCATCAAGCTGAGCATTGATAATTTCGGCCACCGCGATAACAGTAGAACGGATAGAGAATGGGACCTTTATGAAGCCACTCTGTTGAGGTTTGCAAGAAAAATCGCCGGGAAAGACATCCAACTGATGCTGGATGTTTACGGCTCCGACCCGGAATGGGTGGGCGATTTCGACTGGGCTCTGAAGACAAGCAAAGTTCTCGAAGAACTGGATTTCCTTTGGTTTGAAGAGCCGCTAGCGCCGCAGGACCTTGAAGACTTTACACGGCTGACTCAACGTACGAACGTTGCAATCGCTGGGGGCGAAGACTTCATCCTGCTACGTGACTTTGAGAACCTGTCAAACCGGCACGCCGTCGACATTCTACAGCCCGATTGTACAAGGGCAGGCGGATTGACGCAGATGCAATCCATTCGCCAATCCGCCAGTCAAAATAATCTGCATCTGATCCCCCACGGTTACAATACTGCCGTTGGTCTTGCTGCCGATCTGCAATTTCAAGCAACAGTGTGCGACGAAAAATACTGCATGGTTGAGGTCTGGCCGCACAACGCAATTACCGAGCTTCTTAAACACAATCCTTTTTCACTGGATAGTGAAGGAAAAATAATCGTTCCTACCGGCGCCGGGCTCGGCGTAGAGCTGAATGATGAATTCAGAAATTGAGTGCACCGTCATAAGTTATTGATTTCAAAGAATCTGAAGTAAATCATCCGTTTTTCCTCAGCCATAAATCATAGTGCCATCAGGCCAACTTGCCTGGTGATCTGCAGAATTACTCTCGACAGAAACGGGAGTAAGCACATGTTCACGAATACTAATCGCAAGAATGGAATGAGATTGCTGGCAGCCATTGCTGCCTTGTCTTTACTGGCTGCCTGTGGCGGTGAGGAAGGCGGTGGTGGCGACAAGCAGTCCGGCGGCTCCACTGGCACCTCCGGCGGCGGAGCCGCACTGGTTTGTTTCGCCTACCTGCTCGTATCAGGCAATGACGACTGTCTCGGTTATGGCTCAGGGGGCTCGTCTTCTTTGGGCGGGTTTTCCAGCGGTGGTCGATACGTTGTCAATCATGACCTCGAACCGAACAATGACTGGATGAATAGTAACCAACTGATTATCGAGCGCACGACATCACCGGACGGCTTTATTGTCGACGGTGATGTAAATGAACTATCCGATGTTGCGGACACGTTCTCTTTTGCCCGCGGTACAGGTCGCAACTTTCGTTTCAAGCTTTGTGCGCCCGGCCAGAACCAGTGCACCGAATACGGCGAAGTTGACACGTTGACCGCGTACATCGACATTCTCGATTCAAATGGTAGTGTTATTGTGTCGTCACAGGCCGCTACCCGGAATTTTGTCTCGACCCGGATCAACGCCGGCCTGAC